>Ga0070706_100000042_pt1 | contig 147128 bp, 145 predicted proteins | sample KBSK5501metaG_FD_65476 | JGI IMG/M metagenome (GOLD analysis project Ga0070706, IMG submission 65476) | Corn, switchgrass and miscanthus rhizosphere microbial communities from Kellogg Biological Station, Michigan, USA - KBS K5-50-1 metaG | ecosystem: Host-associated > Plants > Roots >...
GCGGCGTGTGGCAAGGTTGAGACCAAAATCGTTTTGTCCGTCTTCGTGATGATCGTCGCATTGGTCCCGCCTACCGTGACATTATCGACGAAATCCAGGTTTTCGCCCTTGATTGTTATCCCCGTTCCGCCAATTGAAAATCCGCTATCAGGGAAGCGGCTCTGCGGCGAAGGGGCTGGTCCCGGCAACAGCGTGTACAGTGCGACAATGCTATGGGCAGTATCCTTGGCTCGGCCGCCTGGATTTCTCACGTGGATGAATTTGCAAGGTTGTTGTCCCACCCCGCATTTCACGCAAGCTGGGATTTCCGGCCCCGCCCTTTGAACATTCCCGTTAATTGTGGAAGGAGTCCCCTCACTTACTGTGTTTACCTCGAAGCCCATGGCATCGAAGTTAACCCTCGGATTCACTGGAGAAACCGAGGGATCACTAGAGGTGAATTTCCTAAAGCCGCCGCCGACAGCGGTGATAGTCAGATTGCCGCCGGACCTATTGAACGCGCCCGGTGCACTAACGCTTGTAGGTGGAGTCGGCGGATTAAAAGCGTAGTACGCGCTGCATCCAATGTCGTCGCACAATGTTTTCTTTGAAACTTTTGTAGTTCCACCATCGGCAAATACTAGAACTTCAGCGTCACCGACGAAGAGCGTATTGGCAGGCGCCGCGCCAACCAATTGAGTCGGAACCGGTCTTGATGCGCCGTTGACGGGTATATCGACCGGGACGCTCAGATCTCCCTGGCGGAAGATCACCCGCAATGGCACAGCGGGAAAATCTCTCTTTCCCGTCAGCACAAAGCTCGTTCCGCCATCTGGATTCAGTCTTCCCCCTGTATCTCCCTGAGCATTGTTGGTCGCTACGTTTTTCAACTTCACCTTTTGGATCTCAACCTCACTCGTGCTAACACCATCCGCGCTTGTGACCGTTATCGTAGCGGTGTCTGGTTCCGAGCTATCGTCGGGTACCGTGTAGCTCGCTACGGACACATCCGGGTCAGACGAAGGCTGCGGAGTGATCGTCCCTGCGCTAGCAGTAAAAACAACGGCGCCTTGTCCGCCGCAAGTGATCACACTAACCTGCGTCGTTTCGCCCGGCTGCGTATCGATCTCATTCGGAAACACCGTCGTGTGACACATCGGCGGCCCCGCCTCGAGTGGCGTCTCGATAGGATCGGGCGTCATCGAAACAAATGTGCACGTCACCGTCCCAGGGACACCGTTATGCATAAGCTCAAGACATCCTTCCGCGGTGAGCCCATCGGGCGCCTGCTCGATGTATTTCTGAACGTCGAGCGTCGCCGTTCTTCCAGCCGCCACACTCACCAAATCACTGGTCACGGGAGCTAAAGTCGAGTTGGCGAATTTCATACTGACGCCGGCCCTCACCGAGCTAGTTCCCAGGTTGGATATCTGAACGAAGCCTGGTGTGCGCGCGTCCACTTTGAAGAATGGGCTCATCAGGTGCTTGCCGTCAGTTGCTTTCGGTTCGACAAACCGCGCTCCGCCAGCGTAGTCCTCGGCCGCGGACATCGAAATCCCGCCCGCGATGATATCCGATCCGTTCCCGGCATAGGTCAACCTTACATCGGCCATTGCGCTTTGATGGGCCGAGAGCACTTGCTGCGGGTTCACCACAATCATCTTCTGTTGACCCGGAGCGAGCGTCACTTGCTGAGACGGTATTGGCACGCCGCTGTCGGTCTGGAAGCTCGCGGTGACCGTTCGAGTATCCGTGCTTGAGGTGTTGCAGACCATGATGCACGGCTACGTCATGGAGTCATAATCCAGCTTCAATGCGCTCGCGACTTTCGTTGCGTTGGTTGACATTCGTGGGTCGACGAACGACGAACTACACGCTACGCCCTTGACCGCGGACCTCATCACCGCATGCGCGGCCACGGATTGCGGGGGTGCGCTTACAACGATCGAGCCCCACTTCGCGCCCTGGAGCTGGCCCTTGAACGCCGCGAGATCCGTGGACAGCCGTCCTTGTCCTCCGAGTGTGATCATTGGGAGGTAGTAGCTTCCATTCGGGGTCGCCGGATCACCGGTGCCATAGACAAGCTTCACACTCACATCGACAGGGTAGTTCCTGCAGTTCTGCAGGGCCAGTGAGGTCGTCATCGAATCGTCGAGGTAGAACAGCGGCGAACATTGCATCGTACTGTCGGCGGCTTGCGAAGATGCAACGTAAGCGAAGGGCGCGGTGAACGACTGCTCTTCGCTGAACTTGTTGACTACCAGCATCGCCTGCACGTCTGAGTCGCTCGCGCCGTTATGACGCAATCGTATGCTGCCATCAACGCTCCCAGTTGAGCTTCCGAGCGCCAGATAATCGGCGACTCGGATCTTGCGAGCGTCTCCGTCCGCGAGCGAGAGTTGCGCAGGCGCGTTCGCGGCCGCGCCGCTCGATGGTTGACGGAAGTCCAACTCAGCCACGATCGAGTTCGCAGTCTCGTTGCACAAATAAATGTAAGCGTCGAAGCCGCCGGAGGTCGTGTAAATCGGCGCCTCGGCGACGTGAGTGAAACTGGCCGGCGGGTTCCATATCGTAAAGTTCGTGTCGCTGTCATCGCGGCTCACGTTGCACGCGGCATCGCGAACGACAACCCGGATTCTCGCGCTTTGATTATTCGCGATCAAGGGCGCTGTCCAGATGTATTGGTTTATCGCGCTGGCTAACCCGGTCGTTATGGTGGCCCAGGTATTCCCGCCGTCCGTTGACAGCAGAAGGTCCTGGCTTGCCACTCCCACGTTGTCGGTAGCATTCCAGGAGATTGTGAAGGTCGATCCGGTATCGATGATCTCGCCTCCATTCGGCGCGATGAGACTGACTTGTGGTGGCGACGAATCGCTCAGGCCGGGATCATTAGTGGTATCCCTATCCGTAATCGTGCCTATTGTAACTCCGGGCGGGTACTGAACTGAGGCGCTGCCTTTGTGAGTAGAGTCATCCAGGCTGGCCGACACTCTTCGATCACTTGGATTGTGAGTAAGGGTGTATGTGGAGCCGCGTACCGAAACGGTTTCGGTTCCCATTAACGTAAATCCACTATCGCACTTGCTATAGAGGTAATCGCCAGTCGTCGAGTTGAATCGAAAAACGTCGCCGCTGCTGTCGTCTTGCAGGAGCTTGTTGTAGGTTGGACCTGACTGTACGACCGGGGACGCGACCGCGGGCCGATTGGTTGTGGTGTTGTTGCCGGCGGGCAAGCGTCGCGGTGACGTTGTGTTGACGCGGCTGTATGCACTACCCGAGAAGGGTAACTGTGATCCGCTAACAACGAGTAGGGACGTCATCAGAAAAACCGTCCATCGAGCTTTGTTGTTTCGGATTGTACCAAACATAACTCCTCCTTTGTAGAGAAAGTCTCGTTGACTTCCGGGTTACGTGTTTGATACAAGAGCGCGGTGGTGGAAGCGCACTTGCGTTTCTTCTGCAAGGCGCGAACGGGCCGAGCACGCCAATGTGAAGTGCCCGATCGCGCCTGACTTCATCCTCTGTTCCTAAGCGAGTCGGTCATGGTCATGCTGCAAAAGTGAAAGATGGTCAGCCAGGAGCACGGGACCGGCGGACCGTTCGTTACTATGCCGGCACCGCTGCGCCGGCACCGCTGCCGTTCATAACTCGCTGTTCTCCCCTGTTAACTAATGACGAAACCGGCAGCCTCTTCAACGCAACTTTTTTTCGAGAAGTCTATCCGCTCCGCCTCGCATATACATCGAGTGACCCGAGGACCGCGCCGCCGCTGATCCATTCGGCTCCCATTCTTGCGCTGCCTTGTCTTAGGCGCTGTGCTTCTCCACGGTCCAAATCAGCGCGGTGGGGTTGACGGGCTTGGACAACACAGCGTCCGCTCCGGCTGCCAGGGCCTCCTCCTTAACGTCTCCCGTGCCGGTTACCATTACTACCGCAGTCGTCCGCAAATGATCGAGCGCCCTGATCAATCCGATAAGCTGCAGTCCGTTTGTTCCCGGCACCGAGTGGCTAACAAGGATTGCATCGTAATGGGTGTCCTCTCCCAGCCGCTCGAAAGCGCTTGCGCGATCATTGCAAACTACGACGTTCCAACCGCGTCTTTCGAATACCTCCGCAAACAGCCTGGCAACGATCGTCGAGCCGTCTATAATGAGCATTGATTTCATGGGACAAAGCGACAGCACAAAGAAAGAAAGCAGAACGAAAAGGAGAGAGTGCGCCGCGCGGTGAGGACTTCCTGGGATGATTAAGCCCCCACCCCGAGACGCACCCTCTCTAGCCGCCAGCCGCCAAGGAGAAACGATGCTCTCTGTGACGGGCTCGTGATAAGGGGAATGCCCGTCACACGTTTTGGTTTTTGGGACTCTCGGCAACTTGCCACAGAGGACGGCGGCATTACTCACCAAAGCCCGGCAGATCGATCAACTCGGCAACCAGGCCAGCCCTTCCAACTCCACGTGCAGACATGCAAATCCACTCAAGTCCACCAGTGAATCAATCCTACAGCCGCTTCAATGAGAACGTGTAAGAACTCGCACAAACGCTCAACGGCGGAGAGTATCGCACGACACCTTTCTCGCTACAACAAGAAACTTGTAGTAAATGTTCCTGTTTACTGATCAGGCTTCCGATTCGTCTGCGCGATAGGAGCGTTGTAGGCGCGCTCTCGATATTCGGACGGCGTGAACTCAAAGTATCTCCTGAAGTGGCGGACGAAATTGCTCGTGTAGCCAACCATTGCCATAATCTGTTTGACGCTCAGCAGAGTCGTTGCCAGAAGGCGGCTTGCCTTTTCCATCCTCAGCCTTCTGAGGTATTCGCCCGGTGAGAGTCCGGTTTCAGTCTTGAAAAGAGTGCAGAGATAGGAACGAGAGAGATTCGCTGCGTCCGCCAGTTCGTCTAAAGAAGTCTTTCGCTCGAGATTGGCCTCCATGAACTGGATCACAACCTTGACTCGCGGATTGCGGGTCGTGCTCTTCGGGCCAACAAAGCCCTCCCCCCGCCCTTTGCTTTTTTCAAAAGCAGTATTTGCCCTCTTGCCGCCTTTTTTTGGTATACTCATCCCCGTCCTCGGGCGCGACGGCGTGTGGAAGACAGACAAATATCTATACACGCCGCCGTGCGGATGGGCAGGGCAGGGTCGTCATCTTGAGTGGCGGCCCACCCCGCGATCATGATCGATTGAAATTAATTGCGGATTGGTTCAGGCCCAGGCTGGCGGCGCGCGGGATCTGATACATCGACCCAACTGGTCAAGGGTGTTGCGGTTTGGATGATTTGCGATTGGTATGAATCTGACAATCGCGACTACTGTTCTGTGAAAGGTTCCTCTACTACCGAGCCAACCAAAGGCAACCGCGCGGTTAGGCTTTCGGCAGGGTTGAGGCTGCATCCGCGGCGTTGGGATGACTTCGGATGGCCGCTTGACCGCGACAACCGAGGGCGTCGCGGATGTACGCTTCGCCTCAAGTTCCCGGGGAGTCTCGCTCCATTCTGGATACGCAGAAGCGAACGGCGATGCAAGCGCGATCTTACAAGCGGCCTCTGCTTCTTCGAGACGTCCTAATTCACCAAGCTCCACCGCGACTGAGTTATGGTAATAGTAGAAGTAGAACGGATTCTGTCTGGCAATGTAAGTAACGATTGGCGAAAGTTTTTCAAATTGGGATAAGGCACCGTTATGATCTCCGGCGAGACTCCTGACGATAGCTATCTCGAAGTAAGCCATCAGCATTGTCTGCACGCCGTGCGTGTTCTTGCCCGATGCAATCCGCAATGCCTCGACTTGAAATCTCACGGCGTCGTCAAGCTGACCCTTGTCATGGTAATTGGCACCCAGGCCTTGAATCGCACGTGCTCTGTAGTTAAGCGGCGCATTATCCGCAACAGCCTCAAGCAGCATCTGGGCCCCGTCCAGATCTCCTTTTCGCTTGATGGCCAGAGCGTGATAGTAAAGGCCTACTTGCCGCGCAGCATCCACAGGCAGGTTCATCAATACTCGGCTCACGTCTTCAAGAGCATCCACGTCGCGCCTGAGGTAGGCTTGCTCTGCAAACTGAATCAATGCATTGGTGAGTTTGAGGAATAGCTCTTGTGAACTGACGGCCTGAATCAAATGGCCCGCAACAATATCGCGCAGCAAATCATCGTTGCCGACAACGCTTTCTGAGTCAGCAAATCCCGGCTTGGAGGAACGACCCGTGAGAAAACGACTGGTTATTGCGGCTGCTTGCATCTTAGCTCTTCCGCTTCTGCTTTCACCTTGTCAGAACCCAACGAGGCCCGCTGCTTTTTCCATAGTTGCGTTGGCTGGTCACTCGACTGCGGGCGGATGGTGCGACTACGGCGCTCCCGGATGCATCTGCGATCCAGGTGAGTGCCCCATCGGCCAAAGCGCCGGGCGTGTGTCTGATCGGAATGGTCGATCTTTGAATCAAGGCGCTACCTCGGCACGCGCGGCAAGAACGTCTGCGTTGGACTTCGGTTCAAGCGCGCTGCTGCTGGCGCTTGCATTCTTCGTGTGGACCAGATTCCGAGCTTAGACCGCGAGCCAGACCCGCAGTCTACCGTTGTAGATATTTGCCACCGGGAAGCAGGGCGGCCGAGGGAACATGCGTCTCGATGACGGGCCGCATTGTACTACAAATCGCCGTGAGAGTGACAACAAAATTCCAGCCGAGCGTTTGGCCCGCGGCGGGAAGGATCTTGTGAAGGAGCGTCGTTATGATCTTAAAGCGATACCGATTCGCCGCGGAGTGCACGTTTGATATCGAAGACCTCACAAGCGACGTGGTTCGCCGCTCTCTAAAGCGTCACCCCGACTACGAAGATGTAATCGAGGCCAAAGAGACCTGGGAAAGCGCGGATAGACAGAGACGGCTCCTGCACGAAGTAAGCAGGTGATCGACGCGTTCACCTGCATAAGCGAGCCATTCGACAACCGTGAAATTCTCAAGCTCGTAAGCGGGTGTCTACTTGCCCGAGCCGTTCACTGATGTGAATCGGATGATCTGATTGTAGGTGGGATTCCTCTCGCCGTCTTGCACCGAGGGCTTGATTGCTTCGATTACCGAAGCTGGAGGCGCCGCTCCGAGGTGAATGTTACTGTAGCGCGCGTAGATCGTCCGAACGTAGTTTTGAGTTTCGAGAAACGGCGGTATTCGATAGCCGTAAAACTCAACCGCGCCTTCGCCCGCGTTGTAACCCGCAAGCGCAAGCCTCACATCTCCATTGAAGCGATCCAGCAGCCATCGCAGGTATCTGGTTCCACCAAGGACGTTCTCACGCGGATCGAAGATGTTGGTCACGCCAAAACGCGAGGCAGTCGCCGGCATGAGTTGCATCAACCCCGAGGCGCCCTTGACCGACACCGCCCCACGATTGAACCCGGACTCGGCGCGCATAACCGAAAGGATCAAACACGGATCAAGGCCGTTTCTTCCGGCGGCTTCCTGGACCAGCGCATCGATTGCGGTGTTACCAGAAGAGATGTGATGCCCGGCGAGAGCGACAGGAACCTTAATCTGAACCGCGGGCTTGAGCGCCGCAGCCTCCGCATCTTTTTTCTTCTTCAGTTCTTCGGCGCGTGCTCTTTCCTGATCCGCATTGGTCAGAGGTATGGGCGGACGTTCGGGCGGAGAGAGCGGGCGCTCCTGTGCGAACGCGCCGCACGAACAGACGAGAATGAAAACTATGATCGTGAGAAAACTTCTGGTCATTTATTCCTGTACCGTAATGTGAGCAAGATCTGCCGAGTCGGCGCCGCGCACAAACAACATCAACTTCTGTTTGTTGCCGACTTGCTTCGGATCGAACATGATCACCCCGGTTAGCGATTCACCGGGCGTCAGCGCATTCTCAGTCTTGCTTTGATTGACTTCAATAGTAATCGGCTTGATGTCCTTAAGCTCGCCCGTTTCGAGGGAAATTGCCGTGAAAGCGAAATCCTTGTCACTGGTGTTCTGAATGGTGTAGCGGAGATAAGCCTTGTCGTCGAACACGAGCACTCGAGGATCAAGCAGCAGCACCATCCTCTTCGTAGCGGCGCGCGTGTTGGCGACCTTCATCTCGCGCAACCCGAGCATCAGCGCTTGCATGAATCGCCGGTCAACTTCCTGACCCGCCTTGAGTGAGGCCTGATGATCAGCTTCAAGGACCCTGGCGTCGGCTTCCGCGATCTTGCGATCGGCTTGCTGCTGTGCGTTTCGAATAATCTCCGCGGCCTTCGTGCGAGCCTGCTGCTCGGCTTCGGCCTTCAAGCGTTCAAAGTCCGGCGCGGGTTTTTCCAGGTCTGCCGAGTGCCCGTCGGATGCCGGGGCCGATACGGCCGGTTTGGTTTCAGCCACGACCTCCGTGATGTTCACCATGCGATGCGCCTGCCCGGCTGCAACGACGCTCAGGTCGAAGCTAAAGGTGTGTTTTCCGCCGCCGGTCTTGACGAACATATTGCTTGCGCCGCGTGAGGAAACGGGCTTGATGAAAACTTCGTTGCCGGGTTGTTCAGCGGTGCCGCTTCGTTGAACGACGAACGTTCCCTTCCCGGTCCCGCCGTCATACAGGTCGCCACAGATAATCTCCTGAACGGGGTCGGCGAATCGGATCATCGTCGTAATGCCCTGAGCTGTCTTGATGTCACCGATCTTATCGGGGCCAAGCGCGAGCGTGACAATCGCGGACTGCGCATTCGAAGCCGCGCAAAACGCCAACAACATTACAACGGAAATAACTGCTTTCACTTGCCCCCTCAGCTTCACACCCAAATAGGTAACAGCTCGATATTTAGAACGAGAACAATTATCGTGTGAGGGGCACGGCGTAAGCAAGTGCAAAGTTTTGGCGGCGTGGTTTGTCTATGGCTCATGAGGCAAGGCCGATTCGCCGGGTGAGTGATTCAAATCTCGCGTCCGGCCTGATGATGTCAAAAATGGGATCAACCTTAATGTAAGCGAGGTAGCCGTATCGTTCTTCGCAAGCGCGATCAAGATATTCGAATACCCGGTCGTTGTCACCGAAGCCCAGATAGACTCGCGCTATCAAATAGGCGGGCACGTATCGGCAGTTGGATATTGCCTCAAGCTGCGTCAGCACTTCGAGCGCGCGATCGATGTCGCCACGCATCGCGCAAAAGTGGCCGCGCGCCGATAACAGCTCGAGGTCTTCGCCGGAGAGAGCGAGCGCCTTCTGAAATTCGGCCACGGCTTCGTCGTTCATCTGCTTCTGCTCGTATGTTTGCGCGAGCCGTCGATGCGCGAGGCCGAATGCTCCGTCGAACTCAATCGTCTTTAAGTATTGTTCAATCGCCTCGTCGTAACGCCGAGCCAGATGCAACAACCATCCTCGATTGGTATTGATCGCTAAAGAAAGCGGATCAAGGTCGCACGCGCGATTGATCTCGGCGAAAGCTTCTTCGAAACGCCCGAACGCCGCGAGCGTCACCGCGTACCAGTTGTGAGCCCACGCGTAACCCGGATTCAGCTTGATCGCCTGCTTGAATCCCCGCTCCGATTGCTTCCAGTCCCAGTCGTAGCCGAATCTCACAAACGCGAGCGACGCGTGACCTTCGGCGAGCTTGTCGTCCAGTTCCAACGCCCTCGTCGCCGCGGCCTTTGAGATAGGGAAAGCGTCCTTCGGCGCAAGCGAACTGTAGCTCGCAAGGATGTTGTAAGAGTCGGCCAGTCCCGCGTACGCAAGCGCATAACCCGAATCCAGATCGATCGCCTGCTGGAAATATTCGATTCCTTTTTTTAGAGCTTCTTCAGTGCGTTTGTTCCAATAGAATCGGCCCTTGAGATAGAGCTGATATGCGGCGGTGTTTTCGGTATGGCGTTTGGCTAGTTGCTTCTTCTGCGCACCGCTCAGCTTTAAGCGCAGGTTTTCAGAAATCTCTTTTGAGATTTCGTCTTCAATCTTAAAAATGTCTGACAGCTCGCGATTGTATTGATCGCCCCAAAGATGAGACCCGTCCTCCGTATCAACTAACTCCGTCTTGACGATCAACGTTTCGCCTCGCTGAACCAACCTGCTGGTCAGCAACGCGCGAACGCCAAGCTCCTGTCCGATGCGAAGCGGATCGATTTCCCTGCCCTTGTAGCGAAACACCGTGCCGCGCGCCATCACTCGAAGCTTCGGAAGCTGCGACAGATTATTGATGATGCTCTCGGTGATTCCGTCCGAAAGATATTCTGTGTCTGGATCACCACTCTCGTTGATCAGCGGAAGGATGGCGAGTGAATCGATCGGCTTGCGCGGCCGCGCGCGGCGCGTGGCCAGTGTCCGAGGCGATGTTGCCCGGCTTATGTTCAAGCCAGTGTCGTAGTCGCGCTTGAGGTTGCGCAAGTCCGTCGCCAGATCGCGAACGCTTTGATACCGCCGATCGCGATCCTTTTCCATGCTCTTGCGCACGATGCGCTCGAGCTCGGCCGGAACGTCATAGTTGAAGCGGGCAATCGCGACTGGTTCTTTATGAATGATGTTGTCGATGATCTCGGTTGTTCCCGCGCCCTCAAACGGCAATCTGCTGGTGAGCATCTCGTACATCACCACGCCGAACGAAAAGATATCGGTTCGAGTATCGATATCGCGGCCCAATGCCTGCTCGGGCGACATGTATGAAACAGTACCCAGCACGATTCCAAACGCGGTCTGCGCGCCGAGCGGCACAGTGGGATCGCTGGCACCGCCCGGGCCGCCCCCAGGTTGAGCTTTGGCCAATCCGAAGTCGAGCATCTTTACAAGCCCGCGCTCGGTCACCATAAGGTTCGAACTCTTCACATCGCGATGAATAATCCCCAACTCGTGCGCTTCATCGAGAGCTTCGGCGATCTGTATCGAGATATCAATAACCTCGGCGGACGGGAGAGACTTGCTCGCGATTCGAAGGGAGAGCACTTCGCCTTCGACGTATTCCATCGCAATGAACATCGCGCCCTGATGTTCCCCGATGTCATAGATGGCCGCTATGTTGGGAGAACGCAGCGCCGACGCAGCACGCGCCTCGCCGAGAAACCGCGCGCGGCGATCGGGGTCGTATTGAAATGACGCGGGCAAAAACTTGAGAGCGACTTGCCGTCCGAGCCGCGTGTCCTCGGCTAGATAAACCTCACCCATCCCGCCCTCGCCGAGCTTTTCTTGAATACGGTAATGGGAAACCTCACCGGGTATCACGGTTGATTCCTCAATCAAGTACCAAAAAACTCAGCTCTAGGTGCCCTTGCGCCTTCCTCGTGCTTGCCCAAATCAAGATCAGACATACGAACTGTGGAGACCCGACAAAAAATCAACAAAGGGCTTAAAGCACTGTTGGCATCGATCAGCAACATCACCATATGCCGTTCTACCTAGGATCAGTGGCGCATCCACTGTCCCTTGGTACCGTTTGCCATGTAGTTGAAAAAGCTCCTCCACAACCCTCTTCGGCGGACGATCATGGTCTTGGTCTTCAACAGGTATTCGCCAAGTACACGGGAGGGTCTTCAGACCAAGTCGATCTCTTAATGCGATGTCTGAGGCGAGAACTAACGCCTCCAAATCATGCTTGAAGCAAAAAACTCTGAAGCGGTCTTGTAGCCTGTTATCAACCTTCGAGGCTTTTGAGCGCAAAGCATGCTCAAAATTCTCGAGAATGCCCCGTTCCATCTCATCGAACGTCTCGTGGGGGAAGGCTCTGTTCTTCGGATATAGGTCAGGTAACGCAACGACCACTGAATCTGGATCGTTCAAGATTATGTTAGCCGCTCGTTTTGGGACCTTTGTTAGAACAGAAACTTTCTTGTCGCCCTCAGGTGCATCGAAGAAGTCTATTGATACTCCCGCGACTTTCTTCTCCTCGATCAAAGGGCTCAATAGCGCTGTCATCGCAGCCTTATCGGAAGGCCCCTCGACATATACAAGTACTTTCATGCGAGGCGCTCCAGTTCATCACTGCGATGCATGATTTCCAACTCTTCCGGCCCAAAATCGTCTAGATTCTGCATCAGCGAAACAGAATCTTGTGGCTTGACGAACCTCGCCTGACCGTCTTCCTTTCGAACCACGGCTATGCGAGACATATCGAATTGCATTAAGAAATAAGAGGCGTGGGTCGCGAGAAGGATCTGTGTACGTTCACACGCCTTCTCAAAAAGACCGGAAAGAATTGGCAGCGTGCGCGGGTGAACTCCTTGATCAGGTTCATCAATGCAAATCAGCGATGGCGGGTTGGGCTGCACACACAAGACCGTCCAGCAGATCAACCGAAGGATGCCATCCGAGACATCCGCTAAACTAAGATCCGCTTTAATACCTTCCTCTCTCCAAAATGCGATTACTTCACCCGGTCCCCCACGAGCCTTTACGGTCAGTCCCCGGAAACCAGGGACAGCGGATCGCAAGTGCTGTTGAAGCTCATCGAACAGAGACGTATGTTCTGTCATTAAGTAATGCAACAATGAGCTGAGATTGCCGGCATCTTCATGCAGAACCGGTTCCTGTTCGATGGGTACCGATTTGCGGATTTTGTCGTTAGCGATGTTGAATGAACTATAAAAGCGCCAGCCGCGAATGTATTCTCGTAAATCATACAAGGTTCCCATGGCAGGATTGGTCACTGTGCTAAGTGCGAGTTGGTTCGGGCGCTTTAGAGCGATCTCCTGTCTCCTGAGTTTGCCCTCCGGATCCTGCATTAGGCCCCGGCGTTCCTTGATATTCATAAACAGATACGGCTTAGAGTATTTATCGCCTAAAGGCTGGGCCGATTGTACTCGCTCAAACGAAACGTGCGTTCTTCCGATCGGTCCCATGAGTTGACCTTGATAACGTATAGGAACTCGCCAGCCAGTGTTGATGTCAATGCTCCACCAAAAGCGCTCTGGGCCAGGACTATGAAAAATCTGCTGGCCTATGGAGCCTGATATGATTTCGGGCGGGATGTCCTGGTGTAGGCTATCACGCAAGAACTTGAGAAACTCGAAAAGGCTCGATTTTCCAGAACCGTTCGCCCCAACTAGAACCTCAAGGTCACCAAAGGCAGCAAGGAAGTCCTTGAACGGGCGATAGCCTTGAATTCTGACTGAGTTCAACTTATATGGGCGACTGTATTGTGACGACATTTGCACACCTTCCTCAGCCGACAATCCGATCGGAACTTCTCAGCAGATCAAGGGCTAGTTTACTCCTCGTCCTCGCTGGCAAAGAATTCCTTTTCTTCCTCAATGACCCTGCGCTCGAATCTGCTGATCACATACACCGTACCAACTATGATCACCACGACAAGCAGGATTATTTGAATACGCTTGAGGTCGCCTATCAGTTTTTCAACACCGGTCGCGAACGTGAAGCCCAAACCGGCAAGCACGCCCACCCACACGATACAGCTTGCCAGGGTCAACAGCGCAAACCTGAGAAATCCGAATTGGGCGAGACCCCAGAACATCGCGCTCGTGGTTCGCAACCCATACACGTACTTCACAATGAACACAGACAGCACCCCAAACCTCTGCATAAGCTTTTCGATTCGCGGCCGCGCGCGAACGAAGAATTGCAGGCTCCGGGCGCGGCCTCTGAACCGCATCCCGATCATGTAGCTGAGTGTGTCGCCGATGAAGCCGCCGGCCGTTCCCACCACAAGCGCTTCTTCAAAGGTGAATAGGCCCGCGCGCGCCAGCACGCCTGAAAACAGCAGCGTGAGATCGCCCTCGATCATTGTTCCGAAGAAGACCGCCCACAGTCCGTATCTTTGCAGCAGCTCGTACATTCGTGGTTTCTGGTTCGTTTCTGGCGGCGCGATGAACCTCAACTGAACCAGAAACTGATGCGCAATTTGAGTTCGAGGATTCTAGCGCACTTTGCCAAAATTGACATCCTTTTCAGGCGTTTGATATTCTGGAACTCAAGCGCAATCAAAACTTCCGAGGCGGCACGGGTATCCGCTATGACAACCAGCCAGGCTAATGAATCAGTCTTCATCGGTATCGACCTCGGAGGCATAACTCTGAAGGGCTCACTGGTCACGTCCACTGGCGAGATCATCAACGAGACGCGAATCGAAACCGAACAACGCAACGCCAGCGCCTTGTTCGGGCAGCTCACGGAAGCCGCTCTCGCGCTTCGAGACGACAAGCGCGCCGAGGGGCGAGTGGCCGGGATCGGAGTAGGAATACCGGGCCTGGTCAATCGAAAAACAAATCGCATCGAGGTGATGCCGAACCTTCCCGGGTTTTCTGAGATCGACATAAAGACCGAGCTCACGAAAGCTACCGGCCTGCCTGTGATTCTGGACAACGACGCGAACGCCGCTGCTTACGGCGAGCTGCAAGTCGGCGCGGCGCGCGGCAAACGAGAAGTCTTTTTCGTCTCGCTTGGAACGGGAATCGGCGCGGGCTTGATCATCAACGGTAAGATCTATCGCGGCGCCGGCGGGTTTGCCGGAGAGTTCGGGCATATGACGATCGACCCCGAAGGCATCGAGTGCGCTTGCGGCAACATCGGTTGTCTCGAAACGATCGCGTCAGGTCCCAACATCGTTCGCCGGACTCGCGAGCGGCTTTATCGTGACCGGACTTCGTCGCTTTCGCGCCTCGGGATTCCGCGAGATCGCGAATTCACCGCCGAAGACATCGCTCACGCGGCTCGCGATGGCGACGAGATGGCTCAGGTGATGATGGAACGTACGGGCATGTTCCTTGGTATAGCGCTCGCGGCAGTGATCAACCTGCTGAACGTCGAGATGGTAGTGATGGGGGGCGGCGTTATGGAAGCGGGTGATTTGATTTTGAAGCCTACGATCAAGGAGACTCGCCGCCGCGCGTTCCCGCCTTCGTTTAACAGTTGCGAGATTGTGATCGCGAAGCTTGGCGCTACAGCGGGGATGATCGGGGCGGCATTGTTGGCGAGGGATCAAGCGAGCTGACCCGACCGAACTTGAATTAGTGCCTGAACGTCAACGCCTCAGACAATCTTGAGATAAGGAGCGGTCTGTAAGATTCGGATTACCTGAAGAGCGATATGAGCTTCACGATTCTTGTAGAAGCGGTCAACGGTCAATTCGAGGCATCAGTCATCGGCGCGCCGAGTGTCCGCGTCGTGAAACCAAACCGGGCCCAAGCCATCGCGGGATTGAAAGCCGAGATTCAGCAGCGCGTAGCGATCGGCGAATTGGTGTCTCTTGAGATCGAGGCGGTCAGCATTTCGAGCCTCGCTGGAAAACATAGGTCCGATCCCACACTTCGCCAGATCAGCGATCAGGCATATCAGCTTCGTGACGCCGAGCGCACTGAATGAAGTATGAATTAACGCAGCACGCCCGCGATGTGATTGAGGAACGCCAGATTTCGATAGACTGGCTTGAAAGAGTCCTCGCGAACCCCATTCGTACCGAGGCAAGCACCACCGATCCTGAATTGGAAAGCCGGTTCGCCACAATCCCCGAGTTTGGCGACCGCGTGCTCCACGTCGTAGTGAACACGCAGGTTGTTCCCGAACGAGTAGTTAGCCTATATTTCGATCGAAGGATGAAAGGCAAGTTATGAAACTGAAAGTTGATCCCGAGGCTGATGCTCTTTATCTGCGTTTGGACGATTCTCGAATCATAGATTCCGAGGAAGTAGCTCCGGGCATCGTACTGGACTACAACGAGCAGAACCAGGTAGTAGGCATTGAGATTCTCGGCATTTCGAAGCGAGCCCCAAGTCTTAACCCACGCGAGCTGCAGTTCCAGACGATCTGATAACCAGATTTGCATAGGAACAAGTTCCGCTTGAACCGAGATGAGCTGCGACGAGTAACCACTGGTTCTCGGGGATGAATCGCGCGCCGCTTAGCAAGTCGTCATTACGAAGGAAAAATAGGAGAAGATATGAAACATGAATCTCTTCAAAGCAACGATCCGCTCTCGTTGCTCGAATGCGTTCAGGGCGGCGGAGAGATAGATGACTACCCGTACGATCGATCTATAGAGTATTTGTGGGGCCTGGCGTGCAATATGCAATTCGAGTCTACGTAACGGCGTATTCCGTGTAAGGCCTGAGGTGAGGATGCCGGAAACCCAGCACGATGTCCTCCTTGGAAATCCCTGCTGCTTCAAGGTCCGTAGCGATCCCGCTTTCGGTGTTGTCTTCCTGAATCCAGATTTTTCCATCCATGATTTCCAGGTGCGCGACCACGCCGTGCTCACGGTGTTTTTGGTTCCAGCCTAGAGAAACAAGCACATACTGATCTCGTTCACGGTCGAACAGAATGCGGTTTTCGAGGTTGCCATAGGAATAACGGACCTGTGCGTATTCCGTCAGTATCCTCTCGATTTGGTCGCGATAGCTATCTAGCTTATCCATCGTCGAATCTCCTCGGTATCTGAGTCGAACACGATCACTCGCAGCCGTTTCTTGAGCAGCAGTAGCTCGCCAATTGGTTCTTCAAATACCGCTTCGTAGGCAGCTTCCTCAAACCGCGAGATACAGAATCCGATCGGGGTCCGTCTCGGCCAAGACTTCCGCATACAGCACAAACTGACCAAGGGCCTGTTCCAAATCCAGCACATCCGATCTGCCCACGAAGCTCTTGATCTCAACTGCAATCCTCGAGCCCGCTCTCTCTGCCGCCAGCAGTCTTTGAGCGGCCAGGTCGACATATGGGACCTTCCTGCCAAACCTGATCGTCAGCGGGTCATCGGTAATCGTCCATCCATCCTTGATGAGCGCGTTCTTGACCTGATCGTGATAGATATCCAGCGCGGGCATCGTTACTCTCCAATCACTTTCCGCGCCAATTGTATCGCCGCCACTGTGTCCTGCTCAATGAGAAGTAGCGGACTCGCTGTCTAGACACGTGTCGGCAGGCTCGGCGCGCTACTGCTATACTCTCTGTTCGACGCTAGTTTGACTGAGTTCCTATGGTAGATCTCCAGCACATCCGAAACTTCTCGATCATCGCCCATATCGATCACGGCAAAAGCACGCTTGCCGATCGTCTGCTCGAAGACACTGGCGCACTCTCTCATCGCGAGATGTCTGAACAGGTCCTCGATGCCATGGACCTCGAACGCGAGCGCGGAATAACCATCAAAGCCCACGCCGTTAGGCTCAATTACACCGCGCGCGACGGCGGGCAGTACATTCTCAACTTGATCGATACGCCCGGGCACGTTGATTTCTCTTACGAGGTTTCGCGATCACTGTCGGCTTGCGAAGGAGCGTTGCTCGTTGTCGACGCGTCGCAGGGAGTCGAAGCTCAGACGCTCGCGAATACTTATCTCGCGCTCGATCACAACCTGCATTTGATTCCCGTCATCAACAAGATAGATCTGCCCGGCGCCGAACCCGATCGCGTTCGCGAAGAAATCGAGCAGACAATCGGGCTCGACACTCACAACGCCTTGATGATCTCAGCCAAGATGGGCACGGGCATCGATGAAGTGCTCGAAGCCATCGTCCGCGAGATCCCGCCGCCCTCGGGCGACCCGCAGGCGCCGCTCAAAGCGTTGATCTTCGATTCGTGGTTTGACAGCTATCGCGGAGTGGTCGTGTTGATGCGCGTCATCGACGGAGTCATCAGGCCCGGCATGCGAGTCCGCTTGATGGACGCGGAAAAGGAATACGAGGTGGACGCGCTTGGCGTGCTCACTCCGAAACCGGCCGTTATCGACGAGCTTGGGGCGGGCGAAGTAGGTTTCTTCACCGCTCAGATCAAGACCGTCAGCGATGTTGAGATCGGCGATACGGTGACCGAAGCCGCGCGACAAACAGTCACGCCTTTTCCCGGATTCAAACGCATCAAGCCGATGGTGTTCGCGGGGCTCTATCCGATCGAGTCGAACAAGTACGAAGAGCTGCGCGACGCATTGGACAAGTTGCGTTTGAACGATTCGTCATTCTTCTACGAGCCCGAAGCGTCCGCCGCGCTCGGGTTCGGTTATCGCTGCGGTTTCCTCGGTCTGTTGCACATGGAAATAGTCCAGGAGCGGCTCGAGCGCGAGTTCGATCTCGAGCTGATCACCACCGCGCCGACCGTGCGTTATCGAGTGACAACAACATCCGGCGAAGTGACGGAGATCGACAGTCCGGCGAAGCTGCCCGATCCCGGCAAGATCGAAAAGATCGAAGAGCCGATCATTCGCGCGATGATAATGAGTCACGACGACTACGTCGGGCCGCTGTTCGCGTTGCTCGAAGAGAAACGCGGCACTCAGCTTGGCTTCGAATATCTGACTCCGAAGCGCGTGTTGCTCACTTACGAATTGCCGCTTGCCGAGATAATGCTCGATTTTTACGACCGCTTGAAGTCGCTGTCGCGAGGCTACGCGTCATTCGATTATGAATTGACCGGCTATCGCGACGGCGACATGGTCAAGCTGGACATGCTGGTCGCCGGCGAGCCGGTCGATGCGCTGTCGCTGATCGTCCATCGCGAGTTCGCATACACGCGAGGCCGTTCCCTTGTTGAGAAGATGCGCAAGCTGATTCCACGCCAACTGTTCGAGGTTCCGATTCAAGCCGCGGTCGGAAGCAAGGTGATTGCCCGCGAAACGGTGAAGGCGCTCGGCAAGAACGTCATCGCCAAATGCTACGGCGGAGACATCACGCGCAAACGCAAGCTGCTCGAAAAACAGAAAGAGGGCAAGAAGCGAATGAAGCGCGTGGGCAAAGTCGAGATCCCACAGGAAGCGTTCCTCGCAGTGCTGAAGGTTGACGACTAAAAGAGTGTGCGGAGTGCGGAGTTCGGAGTCGGGATGCGGCGTTCAGAGTACCGACTTTAGCCGGAATGTTGTGAATGCGAAAACCCGACTAAAGTCGGTACTCTGAACACCCGCATTCAATCCACGCTCAAACTATTCAGCGAAGAGTTCCCTGATTCTTTCCTTCTTCCAAGCCAGACCCTCACCGCAGCCAATGAAAGCGAGCCCGCGATCAACATCATCAATCCTCCGATGAAAAGCCACTTATCGCCCGGAGATTGCTCCCACAATGTCGGATCCGCATTCTGCGTATCGACGTTGATCTGTGAGCCCAGACGGTAAAGAGCTGAACCGGCCAGCAGCAGCATCAACGCAGAAATCACGAGCACGCGAAGAGCTTTCTTCATTGTGATATCCATATCTTTTCCTCATTCGTTCAGTCTGAACACGAAGACAATGACCCCGGTCACGCGCACCGGCACCCCGTTCAGAAGCGTCGGCCCGAATCGCCAGCGGCGCGCCGCATCAACCGCGGCACTCGCAAGCATTGGATGACCGCTCACCGCACGAGCTGATTCGACGCGGCCGTCCGGCGAGACAATGACCTCGACCGACACGTCACCTTGCAACCAAATTTTCTTCATCAGCTCAGGATAGGACGGCACTACGCGCTCGATAGCCTTGCCTTGAAGGATCTGTGAGACAACTCGAAGTGGTCTTTGATCGGGTGTCGGCTGCGCGGCGGGCTTTGGTTTCGGCGGATCGGGCCTGGGCGGCGGGTCGCCTTTCGCGTCCCCTCCGATTACTCCGAAGCCGATCGGCGGACCGGCGGGGCCGTCTGCCGATCCCGGGCCGGCATCGACCCCGAAGTGATCCACAAACGTCATCGGAGGTTTCAAGTCAGCGCGAGTGTTACCCAGGTTCTCGAATCTCTGGACTCTTAGATAATCGGGTCGCGGTGTGTTGTGCGAGGTCGGCCCGGGCCCGCAATACGGCGGTGGCGGCGGGTTAACAAACGCTGCCGGAACTCGAATGATTGGGATGATTTCCTTCGAATCGGCGAGCTTGGGATCGAACGCAAGTACCGATACAACGAACGCACTCGCAATCCCGAACACATATAGCGCCGATGTCAGCACAAAGAACTTCCCCGTCGTATGGCGACGACGCTGCCGTGAAGACACAACCAGTTGATCGAACATGATGTTTCCTCCTCGCGCTGATCTCATACACAAAGATTGCGCGACACGAGAGGCGCTCTCGTTATTGGCATGGCGCTCAATGAATCGAAAGGAAGGCGCTCTTCGGAAGGAACTGATACTAAGAGCGCAAGCTGGCAGCTCGCGCTAGGTCACGCAACCGCCAGCTTGCGATGTCTACCCGCCCACATCCATCTTCTCAACAAGCAGAATGATGCGAGTCGGCACCGGATGCCCTGACACAGTTGCCGGCTGAAAGGTCCGATCTCGCAACGACCACCAAAGCTGCTCGACAAGGTAAGGATCTTGCGGCGTGTTCAGCATATCCACCAGCCGGCCACGCCCTTCGGGGTCAACCTCGACCAGGGCGGACATTCCCTGATTGCCCGGCTTCTGGTAGGCAATGTGACTGAAACTGACGAGCGCGCTGTTATCGAGCACGCGCGGCAGTTGATAATACTGTTGGGCGTCGGTCGAGCCCGAGTCCGGCAGAATGTTGTTATAACTGCGATACTCGCGATTCGAGCCGCTGATGATCGGATAAATGCCGGCCTGCTCGCTGCTGGCATTACCCAGTGGGATCGGCCTGAAACTCGAGAACAACGACGTGAAAGACACGATCGAGAACAACACTCCCGCCGCAACGGCTACGGGACGCGGATTCAGCTTGAGCAGCCACTCATACACAAGCTCGCCCAGAGTGATCTCACGACGCGCCCGCCGTGTTGCCTGAGTCATGATGTTGCTATGGAGCTCGCGCGGCAGTGGCGGCGGGACGATGTTTCTCAAACGCAAAGAGATCGCTTCAGTCTCGGCCAGGTGCAACCGGCAACCATCGCATTCGGACAGATGCTCGCGATACTCGATGGCTTCAGTCTCTTTGAGTTGCCGATCGATATACGCTGATGCTGTCAGGTTAAAGTTCTTGCATTCCATAAAAGTGCCTGTTGATGCGTGTCATCGAGCAACGGATCCCGTTTCACGCATCACGTTTCATAACAGTTCTCGTACGCGTCTCCGGAGCTCTTCCCGCCCGCGCGCGATTCGAGACTTGACCGTTCCAATCGAGATCGAAAGTGTCGCGGCAATTTCTTCGTAAGACATTTCTTCGATCTCGCGTAGCACCAGCGCAATCCGGTACTCCTGTTTTATTTCGCCCAGCGCCTGCATCACGTGCTCTTCGCGCTCGCTCGAAATCGCAAGCGCCTCCGGTGATCTGGACGGCGCGGGCAACAGATTCCCGATCGTAGTACCCGACTCGCCTCGAGTCAGATCGAGAGATATAGTTTCGTCGCGATGCCGTCTTCGCCACCATCGCCGCTGATTCATCGCCTGGTTGATCGCGATGCGATAGATCCAGGTTTTCAATCCTGCTTCACCGCGAAAGCTCCCCAGGCCACGATAGACTTTCAAAAACGTCTCCTGCGTCGCATCGCGCGCTTCCTCCGCGTCCTGCAGAAATCGGAAGCAAAGCGAATAGACGGGCCGCTCGAAGTGAGTCACAAGCTCTTCGAATGCCGAAAGCTCCTTCGCGCGCAACCTGGAGATCAGGTCTTCCTCGGGTAGGCGCTCCATTGCTCTGGCATCGAGCTCGAGCCCGGTGAGGGTGGATTGGTCCAATGCGGCCATGTCTCGGGCTGACATCAGGTGGCGCTCCTTGGGTGAACTGCTGACCGGAGTGGGCCACCGCCCGGCCTCTGAAGCCGAGCGCCGTATAGCTCCAAGTGGAACGGGCAGTGGCCCTCACCTCACTTGTCGCTAGCTTAGACACCCTGTCCGATCAGAATGTTCCGACCTGTTGAACTTTAGCACAAAGGCCGATGCGTCGGCACAGTTTATCCCGCCGCATCGAGATCATTGCGCGCTCCCCGTTTCTTGACAGTCCGCGATGCTGGCCGCTATGTTCTTTTTTACTTTTAGCGGCGATGCAGGCATCCTTCCCGCTCTCGTCCAGTAATCAATCAAGGAGGCTCAGTTTGGCGACAAGAAGCAAAAGGAAAAAAGTCTCGGTTAAAGAAATGAGGTTCAGCCATGACCCGATGATCCGATTCTACGACAAGACACAGGAATGGCTTCAGGAGAAGGGCCGCCCGTTCGTGATCGGGCTCGCCATCGTCGCGGGATTGATTCTGATCTACATCGTCGGCAGCTATTTCCTCGACTCCCGAAAATCAAACGCCGCGAGCGCCTTTGCCGCAGCAGTCGAGAAGTTCAACGCCCCGGTTCAAGACGCAAGTACACCTCCGACAACCACGCCGACGGTCGTCTCCTACAATGACGAAGAAACGAAGTGGCGCGAATCCGCCGAAGCGTTCGAACATCTCGCGAACGACTATTCGGGCTACTACGGTAACATTGGCCGCTATTACGCCGGCGTCAGTTACCTGCACATCGACAGGACGAAAGGTATCGCGATGCTCGAGCAGGTTGCCGGCAAGAACGATCAGCCGACTTCGAATCTGTCACGGCTCGCGCTTGCGGAGAACTATGCCGCGAACGGTGAAAATGAAAAGGCCATAGAAATTTATCAGCAATTGTTATCTTCCGCTTCGAACCTGAAGCCTGCGCTCGAAGTCGCGCTGGGTCACGCTTACGAAAACGCCGGCGACACCGGAAAGGCCGTGGAAGCCTATTTGGAGGCAGCCAAGCCTGATCGCTCCTCTGAAGCGGGGGCCGAGGCCGAAAAACGCCTGAAGGCGCTTGCGCCCGACAGGCTCAAAGATCTGCCTCTTCCATCCACAAAGGTCGAACCGTAGGCGGCGGTCGATAGCAGTCGTTGTCGCGGCGAGTGTCTATACTCGAAGCTCCGCAGTGCCTGCCACTCGATGGATAACCTGACCCATACACTCCTGGGGCTTTCGATTGCCAAAGCGGGACTCGAACGAGCGACGCCGCTTGCCACTACGACCCTCGTAATCTCTTCGAATCTTCCGGATATTGACGTGCTCGGCCGATTGAGAGGCGGCACGCTTGGATACCTGGAATACCATCGCGGCTTCACGCATGGCTTTGTCGGACTTGCCGTGCTGGCGGCGGCGCTGACTCTTGTGCTGATGTTCGTCGATCGCAAGTTTCGGCTGAGGCGCGATCTCTTTGGAAGACCGCTCAGACCGGCAAGGGTGTTCTTGATCGCGTATCTGGGCGGCGCCGGGCATTCGTTCATGGACTTCACAAATTCATACGGCATCCGCCCGCTGCTGCCGTTCAGCAATCGTTGGTTCTATGGCGACATTGCATTTGTCATGGACCCGTGGATATGGCTGATCCTCGGATCTGCCTTAGTCTGGCTCACGACGACCGGCGCGGCGCGCATTGCCGTGTGGGTCCTGGTGGGAATCACCCTCTCATTAATTGTTGGGCTCGCGCTTCGGCATCCGTACGATTGGCAACCCACGCCGCTGTCCGGAACCGCGCGCTTGATTTGGTTCACCGGCCTGGCACTGGTAATAGCCGGCGCTTTTTTTCGCTGGCGAAAACGGGGCGCGCGGCTCGCCGGGTATTCGCTCGTTGTGCTGGGCCTCTATTACTGCGGGATGTGGATGGCGCATCAAACGGCGCTGAAGGCAGCTCAAGCCTCTTTGAATGACGAATCAGTCACTGCCTTCGCTGCCTGGCCGCAACCCGCAAATCCGTTGATGTGGCAGGCGGCCGCCCGTTCGAACGAGCACGTCTACCTCCGAAGCGTGCGTCTTAACGGAAACCAGGACGACTGGCGTGAGATGCCAGCGCTCGATCCCGCGCTTGCCGAGGCGCTGCGCCAATCAACCGACGTGCGAACATTTCTCGATTTCATGCGCTACGGAACGGCGAATGTCGAGCTGGGAGCGGATGGAGTAACAATCATTTCACTTCGTGATTTGCGATTCGATCTGCGAATGCGCGTAGAACTCGACCGTGATATGACGGTGAGGGTGACAGAGGTGCGGTGGTTTTAGGAAGTCCGTAGTCAGTAGTCAGTAGTCCGTAGCCCGTAGCCCGTAATCACTTGTCTAGAAACTACGGACTACTGACTACGGACTACTGCCTCCTGACTAACTACTGACAACCGGCCGCTAACCATCTAGAATGGAACCATCCGATGGAGACAATAAGAATTCGCCCCGGTCTTGTTCCATACACACTGTCAGCCGCGGTGTTGATGACTGCTGGTTCGGCATTGCTCAAAGAGGGTTGGCTGATTCCCGCGTTCGCCTGCTGGGCATCGCTCATACCCATAGCCGTAGCGGCTCTCTTCGACCGCATCGAGTTTGGCGGCGAGGTCATCCGGCATCGCGGCCCGCTCGCTTTTCTGCTCACACATTTGTTTCGCGTTCATCAGCAACTCTCGGTATCGGACATTGAGTCGATCACCACTGAAACGCTGCGTCTGAGCTTCGCGACTGGCGATGCGCGAATCAGTTATCACACTCGAATAAGCGGGGCCGGCACCGAGATAGTAGTGCGCTCGCATCGCTCGACATACGCGGCGTTCATGAAAGCCCTTGTGCGCGCGGTTGGTCCTCACAAGCTCGACCCGCGCTCGTCGGAGATCTACGAATACTTCGAAACGGGCAAGACGTTGAAAGGCTCGCCCGTCCTCAAGAGCGACATAGCGGCGATGCCCGCGCCGTTGCTTCGCCGCCTTGGTAACTCGCTCAGGTTGGCGGGGAAGCTCGCGCAGGCGTCGAGTTATTTTCGGGTCGCTTACGAAAAGGAGCCGCGCAATCCGCAACTCCTTTACGAGATGTCGCGGTTGTTCCACTCCACGGCGCAGACCGAAGACACTCGATTGCTTCAGCGCTCGGACGCGTGTTTGAGATTGGCTTCGCGGCTTGCGGGCGACGAACCGGCGCTGCTCGAGCGAATCGGCGAAGCGTTTTTTGAGCGAACTGATTTCAAGCGCGCGAGCGAATGTTTCAGGCGCGCGCTGGCGCTCGACCCGGCCCGGTTTCGCGCGAACATCGGGCTTGCGGAGATCGCGCTTCGTGACGGCAAGCTCGCTCACGTCGCGCACTTTTATCACGCCGCCGCTTCAAGCGAAGATGTCGCCTTGTCTCGAATGGCTGTTCGCGAAGCTCGCTACTACGAGCGCTTGATGGACGACGATGATTTTCTCGAGGCCGAGCTTCGCCGGATAAAGATATCGAATCAGGTCCGCTGGGCGCGCCGGCTTGCGGCGATGACATTCTTCAGCGCGTGGCTGGTCGGCGGCATCGCCGGTCGATTCTCTTCGATGGTCGAGCAATTCGGTTGGGCGATCATGGCGATGACTGGGTTTGTCTGGTGCGCCTTGATGATCACGACTCGGTTCGTCCGCCGCCGCGTGGCGTGATGCCGTCACGGTCTCATAGCCGGCGCAACCATAGTTGGTCCCTCTATTGCTCAACCCCGACCGTTGGCACAACAACTCGAAACCGCGTACCGCCACCATTTCTGACCGGGCTCACCAGTTCTACTGCTCCTCCAAGCTCCAGAACGCGACGTTGAACTATCGCAAGACCCAGCCCTGTTCCGCGTGACTTCGTCGAGTAAAATGGCTCAAACACCCTCTGTTGTGATTCCATAGAAATGCCGGGGCCGGTGTCGGTAACGGTGAGAATTAAGGTCGTGTTTGCCGCGCCGCTGCGTGGTTCACGCAAATCAGCAACGTCGCGCTCGACGTCAGCTTGAATCTTCACCTTACCCCCGGGGTCGGTCGCTTGAATCGCGTTCAACACGAGATTGCTCAAAGCTTCCCTTAAGGCGCCAGCCTGAACGCCCGTCAACGTCAAATCGCATTCCGAATCCACGATCAAATCAACATCGCGCTCCTTTGCTTCGCCACTCGCAAACGTCATCGTTGAGCTTATCAACTCCTTAAGCTCGACCGGGCGCGAGTCGGCATGGCTCGGCCTCGAGAACGCCAGCAACTGCGACACCGTTCTATTCAGCCGATCAATCTCGTTGACGATCAAGCTCAGATCCTGATCGTAGCCTTTCAGCGATTCCTCTTCGCGCATCACTTGTGCGATCGACTTGATCGAAGAGAGCGGGTTCTTCACTTCGTGCGCCACCTGCGCCGCCATCTGTCCAAGCGTCGCCAACCGCTCGCGACTCGCGAGCTCGCGTTCCAATCGCACCTTCTCTTCGATCAAGCGGCAAGTCTCGACTTCAACCGCAACCTGCGAAGCAAGCACGTCGAGTATCGCGCGCTTCTCCGAAGTCAGGGTGTGCTGCATAGCGGTGATCAAAAGCATTCCGACCAGTTCACTCTCGCGCCGCAACGCATACGCGATCGTTGCGCCGGCGGCTTCCAGATCGTTGTCGGTTTCGATCACGTCGGCACTCCGCGCGATCATCTTTTGCGATAGCCGGCGTTCGGGGCCCTCTGCGATGCCGGCGGAAGGAAGTATTCGAACGTTCGTTACTTCGAGTCCGCGTTTGATCGTTTCCTCCGTGTAGCGGATCAATGACGCCAGTTCGCCGAAGCCTTCAGCGCCCGTCGATACCTGGCGCACAACATCGCGATACAATCCGATCTCGCTCGCGAACAGGCGAGCCACCATTCGATCGATGACTCGCACTAACGGGCCGGCAAGCGCGACCATCCCCAGTATCAGGATCACCTCGACTACGCCGGGCGTGATCTCGAATCGGTCAACAAGAAACTGATCCACGCGCCTGACGCCGTAGGTGTACACCGCGATGAACACCACCGCGAACATCGCGTACACCAGGCTTCCTTTGACGGCGACGTCGATCAGCTTGTAGCGATAGACGTGGTACGCGACAAAGAAAATCGGAAACAGCGACGAGAGGATGAATAGAATCCACGGTAGATCGTCGGGCCCGGATCGCAGAATGGCGACGACGATGAATTCAAAAGCACCGTTCAGAATCAACAGCACAGCAAGCCGTTTGAAGAATGCTCGTTCGCGCACCGCGCTTTCGTCGAGCCGATCCTTCATCGACCAGTCGAGCGCCGCCGAGGCAATCATCACAAGCACGTACCAGACAGAATAAGGAATGAGCAGCACGCGAAGATCAATCAGGTAAGGGCGATATTCGCCGGTTGTGATCTTATAAACCGCGTACGGCAGGAACAGCATCGGCAGGTAGAGCGCCGCGCCGATCCATCTCACGTGATGCGGCTTGAGGCGCTGGTACTTATCAAGTGACGCCCAGAATCCGGCGTGCGCGTGAAGCAAAGCGGCGGGGAGCAACGCAACTCCGATCATCGCCAATGTGTCCCAGGCCCGCAACAACGCCGTGAGCCGCTCTTGTCTTAAGAGCAATAGGTGAAAAGTGATGAACAGGTTTCCGAGAAACCAGACGCCGAGACAAAGATTGACGACCGTGATCAATCGCACAGGCTGAGTGAGCCGGTCGCTCGACCCGAGCCGCCGCTTCCAGATGAGCCACGCGATATAAAGATGCAGCGCCGCTCCTGTGGCGAACCCGACGAGCTTGAGGATTTGAACTGGATGCATACTGAGGATCGGAGAGAGAGCGGGAGTCGTTAGTGGCCGAACGCGCAAAGACTCAAGAGACTACAATCTGCCTTCGTACAGATCGGCGATTGGGAAGTTCAAGCCATAGTCGTCCCAAACTAAATCGCCGTGCTCCAATCGAAACTCACCGAACCTTTTCGGATTGAGATACTCACGTATCATGGGATTCGGCGAGGCACTCAAGAATGGTTCGAAATCAACAATGCGCTTGGCGCCGTCACTGAAATCCAGTTTTAGCCTGTACCCGGAGAGGCGCTCGACACTCACTATTTCAACAATCGCATCTTCAGAGAGCGTCATTTGATTCGCCGCTTGATCGTCCGCGGGTCGATCGCTTTGTGGAGTATGAAGTAGTCTATCCATTTCTGAACAATGTCGTCCGCATAGTGTTCGGTAACGACTTGAAAGTCCTTCAGCTCTGTTTTGCTGAGAGGTCTTTTCCCTCTAACCGAAGAATATGTGACGTCGGTGACTCTTCCTTTCTCGATAACAAGCTCGGCTTTACTCTCTCTCTCCGCTGGCATCGGCCATGAACGTGCACCGGATCGTGCTCATTCGAAAGAAGAAGATGATTATTCCGAAGTATTCGAAGAGCTTCGGCATTCCAGTCTATTCTGCCAGCGTGAGCGGCTTCACTCAACGCTACCATGCGATAGCATATCGACCTCGGCGCGGGTCTGCTCCAGCTTCAACCACGCCCGAATCGCTGTAAAACCTGATCACCGTCGGCGCGGAAGGATTGCCCCACGCCGTTTGCACTTCAACTTTGTGTCCGCGCGCGGCGAGATCATCCACGATCGATTTCAAAATCCTATCCTCGAGATTCAACACGCCCGGGTTGAAGCGGTGATCGTCAAACGAACTGACCAGATGAAGCGTTTGAAATCGCGGCGCTTCGACTGCTTCCTGCACGTTCATTCCGAATTCGATTATGTTGAACAACACTTGAATGAGCGATTGGTCCTGATTGTCACCGCCCGGTGTTGAGAGAACCAAAAACGGCTTGCCGTCTTTCAGAACAACCGTCGGCGTGAGCGTTACCCTCGGACGCTTGTGCGGCTCGAGCACGTTCGGATGACCCGCTTCGAGCAGGAACGATTGCATGCGCTGACCGAGAAGCACTCCCGTGTCACCTGCCGCTACCGCGGGCAGCCACGCACCTGAAGGAGTCGCGCTGAAGAGGTTGCCGTCCTTGTCGATGACGTTGACGCAAGTCGTGTCGTTGGCGCGTTCGCTTTCAGGAACGCTTGACGCTCCGGTGAGCGCGGGACTGGGAGCGGCATTCATCAGCGGCTTTCCGTTTATCGGATCGCCTGGACGTTGTTCCATCGAAGCGTGAGCCTCATCGATCAATGATCTCCTCACGGCAGCGTAGTCTTTCGAGAGAAGCTCGCTTGCGGGCACGCGGACAAAATCGGGATCGCCGTAGTAGCGATCGCGATCCGCAAACGCGAGCTTCATTGCTTCGGTCAGCGTGTGAATGTAAGCGGCCGAGTTGTGTTTCATCGCACTCAGATCGTAGCCCTCGAGCATGTTCAGTGCTTCAAGCATCGCCGGTCCCTGCGCGAAGAAGCCGGTCTTGTAGACTTCGTAGCCGTGATAGGAACTCTTCGCGGGCTCTTCGACGCGCGCGTGGAACGCCGCGAAGTCGCCCGCGCGCAGCAAGCCGCCGTTCGCTTCGCAGAAGTTAGAGATTCGCTTCGCGATCGGGCCCTTGTAGAAATAATCGCGCGCGGCCATCAAAGCTGCGTGGCGGCCACGCGATGCCGCGCGGCGCTCGGCTCTTACGATCTCGCGAAAGGTGCGAGCGAGGTCCGGCTGAAAAAACATCTCGCCGGGTTTTGGCTCTCGGCCGCCGGGCAAAAACAACTTTGCGCTTGTCGGCCACGGCTCATAGATCTTTCGCGTTCGTTGAATATAGGCAGCACGCAGTTCATCAAGCGGAAATCCGTCTGCAAGTTCAATCGCAGGCTGAATGACTTCGGCAAGCGACTTTGTTCCGAAGCGGTCGAGCGCCGTCACGACCGCATCGAGCACTCCAGGCACCGTTGCCGGAAGGATTCCCGATGATGGAATAAAGGGCGGTACTTTTTCTTTCTGATTCTTCTTTGCCTCATCGAGAAAAAACTGGCGAGTAGCAAGTTGCGGCGCGATGCCCTGGCCGTTGATCACAGCCACCGGGCCGTTCGAGCGTTTGATTATGATCGGGACCTCGCCGCCAAACGAAAAGTGTGAGAACTCAATCACCGAACCCGCGAGGATCGCCGCGCACCCGGCATCAACCGCGTTGCCGCCTTGCTGGAGTAATCGAATTCCAGCCTCCGCGGCCAGGGGATGACCGGCGGTGACTGCGCCGCGTTTACCTCGCACAACCGGGCGAAACGTGTCTGCGTGCGGACGGGCCACGGGCAGTACAAAAACAGCGACGACGGCAAGGCAAGTCAAGCGCGTCAAGATTCTCATATGAGCCTCCGGAGATTTGGGTTCTTATTTACTCCGAAGTTTCCGGCTTTGACTGCTGGTTGTCAACGAATTGCGAACTGGCGGATGAAGTGGCGATGAAGAGTTGAATGCGACGTTGAGATGATGCTCTGCTAGCGCCGGCGAGCGATCTCAAGTCTCTGGAAAGAAATCGTCGGCGAGAATGCGTCTTGCGATCTCTTCCCGATCCTGGCGCCGTCGAACCTTGCGGCGCCGATCGGTGCCCTCATTATCGATCCAGGTTATCCCGCCGATCACCACCAGAGTTTCGGCGGTGTATCGCACGGAGCGCCGTCGTTCCTGCTTTCGGCGTTCCTGGTTGGTGCGTTTATTGACGGCGCCCAGATAAGACATCGGTTCCTCGTTTGCAAAGCAGTTGGCAGTTGGCAGTGTGCAGTTGGCAGTTGGCAGTGTGCAGTTGGCAGTCGGCAGGGAGGTCGGCGTCACTGCCTGCTGCCCACTGCATACTGCCCACTGCCTACTGCCTACTGCCCACTGCCTACTGCCTACTGCACACTGCCCTACTGCCTACTGCACACTGCCTACTGCTGTTTCTTTCAATGTCGCGCGCCGGAAATACATCGCGCCCGCGTCAGTGTCATGATCGAGACTTGGCGCTCCGATTTCCGAAGCATAGTTATTGAGTGATTCGTCACGTAAGGCCTGCGCTTCTTCGGTGATCATCTCGATTCTTTGAATAAGCCGATCGCGTTCAGATCTCAGCCCGTCAAGTTTGAGCTGCAATCGGTTAATCTCGGTTTGCCGATCGTCTATTTCCTTATTCAGCAGAAATTCATCTTCCTCAAAAGCGGCCGCGCGGCGGTAGAGCCCGACCGCTTCATCTTCAAGAGCCTCGGCCATCTGTTCCAACAACATCGTTCGCATTTGAGATGACGAGTTTTCTGTGCTTCGTGATTCGTTCACTTGTGTTGTCAGCATTAATCAACTCCTATCTAAACTGCGGCGGATCGAACGGGAAAGGTCGCGACTCGCAAGGCAGGAACATTGCGGCGTCTCGCGATTTTGTCCTGGTACATGCGCTGATCGGCGACTTCCATCAACTCATCGATGGCAGTGCCGTCCTGTGCGTAGGTGGCGTGCCCTATGGATATGCCGACTCGCGCGACGCGGCCCGGTCTTACTTCATAAGCAAAATTGTCGACCGCCGATTGAAGCCGCGCTTTCATTTCCAAAACCATCTCGGGGGTCACGCGATGCAGCACGGCGACGAATTCATCTCCCGCGTATCGAATCAGAGTATCTCCGGAACGCACCTGCCCGCGCGCAACTTGCGCCACGCGCCGCAGGATCTCGTCGCCGACGTGATGGCCGTACGTATCGTTGATCTTCTTGAAGCCATCCAGATCCATCATCATCAACACCAGCGGATAGCCGTGGCGCTCGGACCTGCTGCGCTCCTGATCGAAAAAGCTGTACATATAACGGGAGTTAGGAAGCCCCGTCAGGTTATCGGTAAGCGCCGATTCCTGAGTTCGTTCAAAGACCAGCGCGTTGTGAACGGCGGATGCTGTGTGGTGCGAGATCGTCTCGAGCAGCCGAACTTCATCGGTGGAATAGCCTCGATCCTCTTCACAGTAAAGAGCGAGTGTCCCGATGAGCGATTCATCGTGGACGAGCGGGAAGATTGCCGTTGAGCGATATGCCGCGGCGCCAAGGCCGAGTGGGCGCTGCAAGTCGGCAAGCGGGCTTCCGCCGATCAACACCTGCCGGCGCTCGGCCACCCATCCGGCGCCTCCTTCGCCCACCAGCATTTCAATACCCTTGAGCGACTCCGCATTCTTGCCGACGGCGTAGGCGGCACGGAGCCGGCTGCCTTCAGCCAGATAGATGACCAGCGTTGTGAAATTGGCGATGCTCTCGAGTTTGGCGGCTACGATTGGAAGAACCTCTGACAACTTGAGAGTTGAACCCAATGTCTGTGAGATCTCATACAGCGAGAGCACTTCACGTTGGGCGGCCGCAATATCCCGGAGCGCTCTTTCGGTTGGCGTCCTTGGCGCAAGCTTCAGTCTGCGTTCAACGAGGCGGTCGGTCCCAACGTGCTCGACGCCCAGGAGTGAGACCGGCCGAGTGCTGAGCGCGGGCAGCGTATCCTCCAGCGAATCGACTATCTCGAGGAATTGGGCCAGCATAACCGGATCAAAAGTGCGGCTGCTCTCGCTGCGCATTAAATCGAGCGCGTGGTCGCGGGTGTAGCGGGGGCGATGCGGGCGATCGGTCGTCAGAGCTTCGTAACAATCGACTATCGTCAGAATCCGTGCGCCAAATGGAATCTCTTCGCCTTTCAACCCGCCCGGATATCCGGTGCCGTCGTACTTTTCGTGATGGTGTTTCACGATGGGCACAACTTCGTATGGGAACTCGACATTGCTCAGGATGTCCGCTCCGACCACCGGATGGATCATTACTTTTGAATACTCGGCGGCGCTGAGTTTTCCGGGCTTGCTTAGAATGTATTCCGGGACTGCAAGCTTGCCGATATCGTGAAGCAGCGCCGCAGCCTTCAAGCCTTCCATCTGATCCTCGGGATATCCAACGGCGCGCCCGAGTCCTTCCGCCAGTACGCGGACTCGTTGGATGTGACCGCGCGACAATTCATCCTTCGCATCAATTGCCATCGTAAGCGACTCGACGGTTGCCAGGTGCAACTTGGTCAGACCTTCGATGTGCAAATTGGATGTTTCGACTCGGCCCAGATATTTTCTGTAAGCGATATAGGTCAAAACGAGGATCGGAACCGGCATAACGAAGGAATAGAACCCAAAGACGGTGATGGCTTTGCACACGAATCCGGCGGCCACCGCGCCGATGAAGAAGGCCGGCGACGTCCACAAGTAGTCTTCAAGCCACGTCTTCAGAACGTTGCGCCCGCGAGAGATCGCAACCGCGCTTGCCGCTATGCTGCTATTGACCGCGTAGCTGACCAGCGCAATGACTCCCATTGCCAAAGCCAGTTCATCCAGTTGATCTCGCCCGTACAGCAATCCATCAAGTCTTCCAAACAAGGTCGTCGCCAGCAGTGACGCGCTCAACACCGCGATATTCATGGAGCCCATATTGATGAGGGCGGTTGCGGCAAGATTCTTTGTTCTTCCGCGCGACGATCTCGCCAGCCCATCAATCGAGGCGAGCGCAGCGGCAGCCCACGGGCCGAGCATCAGGATGGCAATATATACAAACGTGTCCGTTAGAGTGATCTTGCTGCGGACGCCGGGAATCCATATTTCGGCTCGCCAGCTCGCCAATACCATGAAAGCGAGCGCGAGCAGCCAATCGAGTCTCAGCGGCTCTTGTCCCAGACGATAGATTGAATATCCGAGTACCCCACAACCTGCCGTCGACACGATCAACGTGAATATCTTCGATCTCAAATCAATCGTTTCGTTCACGTGTTTACCTCGAAGCTACGTTCTCGCTCGGATTCGCGACGCCGGGGAAATCCGCTGCTCGGTTTGGCAGTCGTGACACGCGGAACGCAGAACTCAGTCTGCTGGTTTCGTTGATGCTGCACAGAGCAACAACTCCGAGAGCGCATGGTGCATCGCTTGATTGCACGCGGTGAGCTATCAATCAACGCTCGTGCCGCTTGAGCAATGCCGGCGGGATAATTTGCAAGAACCCTGATTGTCGGAATTAGCCTCACGGATCAGCCGGATCTGCGGCGGCAAGCACAGTCAAACTGGCAATCCGCGTCTGAGGCGTTCATTCACAATGACTGTGAATAATTTGTGGCCGGAAGCAACACACATGCTTCTGCGGTATCCCGCCCGCCGGCTGTGATTTGTTGCTGCCTCGGACTCAGTGGTAATCGCTGTAGCGCTGAATAATCTTCTGAACGTACGAGCGTGTTGCGGGATAGTCTATGCGGGCGATGAACTCCTGACGCGAGATCTTGTTGCGCTCCGAACTGGGCGCCCAGCGGTCAACATTAGTGGGACCCGCGTTGTAGGCGGCCAGCGCGAAGGCGAGCGGATCAGGCTGGTCTTTGTACCTGTTGAGCAACGACTGAAGATACCAGCAGCCTACGTGCAAGTTGATAACCGGATCGGTGAAGGATTCGTCAAAGCTCGGTTCAGCGCGACGCACGGGCTGGTTCGGAATCGACGCAATCGCATCTGCAAGCGAACGCGCGTGCGTGGCTTCGACCCAGTGCTGAGCGACAACCGAAGTCACCTGCATCAACCCCACGGCGTTTTGTGAGCTGCGCGCGCCGGGGCTGAAGAATGACTCTTCGTACACAATGGCCCGCACAAGCGCCGGATCCAGATTGTGTTGTTGCGCGGCCGCGGCAATAAGCCCGTCATACCGGTGCGTCCAATATAACCACGCGGCAAGCAACGCCGCGGCGGCAGCTAACACCAACACCGGGAGTGTGATTAGCCTCTTGCGCAACCGGCCCGAAGTATTATTGAGAGGCAAATTCAATCTCGCGAGTCTCTAGTCCTTGGGTTCAGGGAGTGTCACAGAGGAGGTCAGTGCCGGCATGTTCTGGGTGGATTTCATGGAGTTAGTTTGTGCCGCCGAACCGAGTCAGTTATCCATTCGCAGACTCGACCAGAAGTCCGCCATCTCGAACTGTCTATCCACACCTTCGTACCGCGCGGTAATCTCACCTTCTTCGAGCACGTGACCCTGGAGCCATATGTTGGCGCTAATGTCGGCGCCGATGGCGAGCTGTCCGCGCAGGCTTCTCCGGTTTGCCAGAATCTCGAGGCGAATGTTTACAGCATCGACATAAATCCAAACCAGATCGGCGGCGGTTTCGGCATTTCGTATGTTCCGCCACGCCAGGACCCTGCCGCTGACGACGTAGTCGTTCTCACAAGCCTTGTCGGCAAATCCTTCGAGCCGCGATGCCAACTCAAAACGCCGCTCCTCCGGGCGCGTGGAGTTTGTGCGAGGCCGAACGCGCGCCGCGTACGCTATTCCCGCCAGCGCTACTTGCAAGTGCGGCCGCCGGAAAATCTGATCGCCAAGCTCGGTCAGGTTTTGGAGCTCGAAGACAACCTCGTGCGCGCCGCCCAGGCTTCCGCAGACTATTGCTTCGCCGTCTTCCTCGTATTCAATCAACTCCCACGGCACGATTGTGCGAACGTAGCGGCTGCGAAATGCTGGACGGCAGTCCGCGTAGTACAGATCCGGCCCGCGCTCGTAGAGGATCGACCAGACTTCCAGGCCGTCACCCAGCTTCCAGCATCTGCCGTGAATCGCGGCGTCTCCTCGCCTTACTTCGCTTCGCTCGGCGTTCGCCTCGACCTGTTCGACGAGAAGATTGTATGAACGATCGTTCCCTATTTCGAACCCGATGGCGCCAAACAATTCCGCCATAACCGCCGCGGCTGTCGATTCCTGTTCTTGTGACTCCTGATTGACTGAATTACTCATGACTCTAAGGTTCGTGGCCGTCACTTACTCCTGGACTCTTCGCCGATCTCGGCGTTCAACGTGTACTCACGGCCGTCGCGAATGATTTTAAGCACAATCTTAGCGGCGGGGGGTTTAGCGGCGACCACGCGATTGAACTGCACAGACGACGTAACCGGTTGACCGTCGATTGCCGTGATCACGTCATCCTTGCGAAGACCGGCGCGAGCGGCAGGCGTCGCTCGCTCAGCGCGAATCACAAGCACTCCGCGCGAGTCGGGCGCGAGCTTCAACAGCCCGCGAATGTCAGGATCGATGTCGCGGGTCTGGACCCCAAGATAACCGCGAGTCACCCGGCCTCGCTCGACGAGCTGGGGCAGAATCGATTTCAGCGTGTTGATGGGAATTGCGAAGCTCAAACCCTGCGTGCGTTCGAGCACCAGCGTATTTATCCCGATGATCTTGCCCTGGATGTTCAGAAGCGGCCCTCCTGAGTTTCCCGGATTGATCGCGGCATCTGTCTGCAGGAAGTCGTCGAACTGCCCGCCGAACCCAGTGCGCCCCTTCGCGCTTACGATCCCCAGGGTCACCGTGTGATCGAGCCCAAGCGGATTCCCGATTGCGATGACCCATTCACCGACTCGAAGAGTGTCGCTGTCGCCCAGGTCCGCGACGGGAAGCTGCGGCCCTGATGGAACGATCTCGAGCAGCGCGATGTCGGTGACCTCATCATAACCTTTTATGGAGGCCGGAAACTGCCGCCCATCGTGCAGCGTGACAGTGACGCTTGTAACAAGTTTCGCGGGCTCCTTTGTTTCGGACCCGCGTTGGCCGGCGCCGCGACGCACTTCGGCGCTCGAGATCAGGTGAAAGTTGGTTGCAATGAATCCGCGTTGATCGATGATGAAACCGCTTCCGAGACTCTCGCCGGCCTCGGATGTGGAGCGTATGTTCACGACTACTTCGTTGACGCGCTCGGCGATCGACGGAACATCGAGCAAAACCGTCTTAGCCTGAGGCGCGGGATTCTGTCCCTGTGAACCCTCTCGCACTTCGAGCGCGCGTGCCGATGTAATCAACGCAAGAACCGATGCGAACGCGGCGGCGAGTGAAAGCTTATTCATTGGTTTGTCCTGAGCGAGTCCTTTCCTTTCGATCCCCATCATCAGCCGGCGCGTGCGAACGTACGCCTCGAATATTGCGCGCGGGTCCGATACTGGGACGCTGCCCGGAGCGTACCATTTCGGCCAACAGGTCCGCATCATAATCACATTCGCGGGACATCTCTTCGCGTATGGCGTGCAGCTCTTCAAGAAATCTTGGCTTTCGATACATAGAAGTGATGCGTGATGCGTGATGCGTGATGCGTGATCTTTTCCATTCACGCATCACGTTTCACGCATCACTTGTCAGAACTCCGCATTAATCAAAAACTCCGGCGTTACAATCATAGGCACAAAGAAACCCGCTATCGTGTTGAACAATTGAACTCGCGATTGCCGGTGCACGTTCGCGATGTAGCCAAAGTCCCATGTCACCAGCAAGTCGGCCTTGGCAACCGAGGCCAACGCTACGTGCAGCGCATCCGCCAAATACTTGCGATGAAAGATACCCTTCTCGACATAGCCGTCCGCCAGAATCGCCGCTTCCTCGGTGACCTCGACCATCGGCAGGCCGCGCACGAGATTCAAATACGCAGAGCGCCGCGGCTCTTCAGTGCGTTCCAGCTCGCGGATCACCAGCGGCGAAATCAACGGCGAATAATCCGCAAGCTCGTGCTCCCACCATCGAATCGTCAGGTCGCGGCGAAAGGGCTCCCCGTTGTCCAGGTACGCTCCGACCACCGACGTTTCGAGATAAAGGCTCTTCTTCATGCGAAATGCAATTCTACCACACGGGTTGGGAGTAAGAAGGCAAAAGAAAAATGGACGAACCGCAGTAACTCAATCTGCGTCTCGTCCACCATATCTGGCTTGCGGCTGTGATTACTGATTGGTCGCGGCCGGGGTGTGAGGTTGAAGCGCAAGCTGCGCCCGGCTGAAATCTATCGTGAGTCGGTAGTGACGCAGGAAGTCACCGCCGAGAATGCCGCCCTGCTCGAAGCCCGAAGTCTCGTTGATCGCTCCAAAGTCCAACACCAGCGCGCGCAGATTATTCTGCAGGGCGTCGGCCACGCGGCACTTGCGCACGAACAGCATTTGAACATTCTCGGTAATGCCCGCCGCGCCGATCACGTTGGTGGTCTGCCCTTTGATTATTTGATCGGTCAGCTTGAGCCGTTCGACGGCTGCCTGGGAAATCACCGTTGAGCTCGCACCTGAGTCCACAATGGCGTTTACAAAATGATTGCCCTCGAACTCGGTTTCAACACTGATTAGCCCATTCTGAGTTGTTCGAAACGGTATGATCGTGCCGCTTGATATCGCGATGGGCGAGCGATTGTCGCTGCGATCCAATCGCATTCGCGATTCTTTATAATCGAGTTCGGTCAGAAAGTGTGACAGTATCGACAGGCCTATGAACCCTTCGGCCCTTTCATCTTTTGGCCGATCGGCGGCTCCGTGAAACGGGCGAATGAAGCACGGAACCATCCGCACTCTGACTCCGCCGATCTGCAACGACTTGATCAGCCCGTATACGATCTGAAACTTGCCGCTGCCGCCGACGCCCTGCGATTTACCGCCGCGCGCGAGTTCGGAAACACCAAAGTGCTTGGCCGCCTCCTTAGAGATCACAGTGAACCCGGACCCGGTATCAACGACGAAAGTCGCGTCGCGGCCGTTGAGCTTGACCTGGACATAAGGCCGCCGGTCGGTTCCCAATCGAAAGGGCGCGTCCGCAACCATGTCGCCGCTTACCTGATGGATCTGCAACCCAGCCAACTGCCGGTAAAACTGGATGAGGCCCTTGATTCGATCGCGGCGCTCGCTGTCGGTGAGCGGAGCGATTGCGAGAAAGGCTTCGTAGGCATCGGCGGCTTCCTTGAAGTCCTCCATACGCGACGAAGCCCGTGCGTAGGTAACCAGATAATCCGGTTCATCGGGATCCAGATTGTGTGCGTAGAACGATCGTTCGCGTGATTCTTTTGGCCGGCCTTCGTAGTAGTCGATCTCCGCCGCTCCGCCGAAGGCGAGCGCTTCCTTTGGATCGAGATTCAAGGACCGCTGAAGCTCCCCGATCGCGGCTCGGACAAATCCTGACCTGAGCAGTGAGACCCCCGCGAGCGCATGCGCGCGTGCATTGTCCGGGTCGAGCTTGAGAGCCTCCATCGCCTGCTCGAAGCTATGGAGGTAATCCAGCATCTTCAGATTTGCGAAACTCGCCCCGAGTATTGCATGCAGATCGTGCTGATCCGCACTGATCGCTTCACTATAAATCTTGAGCGCATCGGCATACTTGCCAGCGCGCATCGATTTCTTTGCGCTACGAAACAGTTTCTCTTTGGTGTCGTTACGTTTTTCCTCAGATGTGGCGCGGACGAGCGGAACAAAGGCGGAGGTCCAGTTGAGCGCGAGGATTATCAGAAGGAATGCGCCGAGTCGAACCAGACGGCTCAACATTCGAGCGCCGTTACCACTGTTGCGGTTCATTTCAAAATCTCCCCGGTCTTTGAGTACCACAGGAGCAAATCGAGTTCGTCGAAATCTATGCCGACCGAGTCGGCGAAGAGCTTCAGTTTCTCTTCGATCGCCAGGTACCTCGCTTTTGTCGAAGGCGGCTTCGGGGTTTCGATTACGCCGAACTCCGCAAGCCGCGAGAGCAGATGCTTATCGAGTATCGCATATCCACGAAATCCCACGTTGCGCAAAAAGTGACTCGCTTCCTTGTAACCAATCCCCCGAACGCTTCGGTTCGCCGCGAGAAAGTCACGGCGCTCATCACTGCTCTCGAAACTCCCAAGCGCATGGCGCAACTTGAGACCGCACGCTTCACGCAAATACTCGCGTGTCTCGTATACGTAGGCTCCCCGGCTGTTTGGAAATCTATGCCTGCCAGCGAGCGCGCGCTTTATCTGTCGGGAGGAGCCCTTCATCAAAAGCGACCGGATGCCTTCAACTGAACGAAGCCCCATACGCGCGCTTGCGCCGGCGGTAAAGATACAAAACGTTAGTTCTTCAAAGAGCCGTTGATGGGAACCTGTCCGTCCCACCCTTGCGAACTCATCCAATCTGTCCCTGATTTCTTGGCGCTTCTCGAAATGAATCTGTTTTAGTTCTTCTACGGTCAAGCGGGTTGCCGCCCCGGGCACACGAAGGATTCTAGGCCCGCCGGTTTTCAAAGTCAACGAACCAGCCAGCCGAATATGACGCAAATTTCATCGAGCGGAAACTCTTCCACAGATGACGCAGATTCCGCAGACAAGGAAGGGCCGTCAGTCCTTCTCTTTCCTTTCTGCGTAATCTGCGTCATCTGCGGACAATTATTCTTCCCCTTAAAAGTGCTAGGCTCGAACGGTGTCCCTGGCCGTTCGAGCCTTCCGAAACCATCCCGGGCGGGATGGTATTACCGCATCCATAGGGTAGGATTGGGTGTCACGCGGATAATACTCTTGATGCGTAAGGTTTTCAACATCCAATAGGAATTTTTTTTGCTGCCTTTTGGCGGCAACCGAGAGTCTTCGTTCGGCTCATCTGGTTTCCTGGCTGTGCTAGAATTCGCTTCACAATGCAGCCAGTCCGGGGTCAACTGTGCAACGCGAAGGAACACGGGATCAGGCTGCTTCTATTCTCGATTGCTTTCGCCGCACTCCTCGATTCTTCGGCTCTTGCTCAAACATCGAAAAAGGCAAGAAGTCATTCGCCGAACCAAAAAGGCTCGACACAAATCAGCAGGACCATTGACGCCGCCCCCCCTTCGCTCGATCGAATCAGTTCGCGATCCGATTTTGATCTATTGGCTCGAATCCATTACCAGGGCCGTTTTCAAGCGCTCCCCCACGTTATGTTCGCCATCGATCGCCGCGCGCGCGATCGCGTCTATTACATCAACTCTCGCGCGTTTCAGTTTCACAAGGACTTCGTCAACGCGACTTATCTTTCGATCGAGCGCGGGCGAATCTTCTATGACAACAACTATTTGAAATCGGGCCGGCGATTCATTCTCGGCACGATCGCGTATCACACCGGTGTCGGCAAATTCGCATTCGAGTTTTGGGAGGGCGATCAAATAACCCCGGACCTGCTCGCTGAGTGCTACAGCGCGCTCAAGCAGAGTTTTTATTCGCAGCTCTTTTTCAAACCTACTTCAGCTTCACACGAAGAGATTGCCGGTCGATTGAATGCAAATCCATCGCGCTCGATCGGGATGCCCGTCCTCGCCGCGAGCGAGGTTGGCGACATGATCGGCTATCAGGCGCTCAATCCTGGCTCGGCAATTGGGCAGCTTCGAATCATCGATCGTTTGACGCCCGACATTGTGATCGACCGGAATCAGATTGTGATCTTCAAGGAGGTGCCAGTTCATCTCACGCCGCTTTCGGGGATCATCACAACCGAACGCGCGTCGCCGCTCTCACACGTCAATATGCTCGCCAAGTCGTGGGCGATTCCCAACGCAACGATCAAGGACTCGGACAAACTCTTCAAACAACTCGAAGGCAAATACGTTCGACTCGAAGTTCGCGAGGACAGTTACTCGCTCGCGCCGGCGGACGCAAGCGCGGTTGCCCGGCGCAATCGCGAATGGGTCAAGCGCGGCGATCTGATCACGCCCCGCGCGGATCTTGGTTATGAGCGGCTCACGGACTTGAATCTTCAACGGGCGCGCGATGCGGTTCGCTTTGGGGCAAAGTCGGCGAACCTCGGCGAGATTATTCACGCGCGATTGCCGGGCATTGTCGTTCCGCGAGGCTTCGCGATTCCGTTTCGCTTCTATCAGGAGTTCGTCCAACGAAATCATATCGAGGAACGAATCGCGGCCGCGGTCGAAGAAGATCGCTTTGTTCATGATCCGAGATATCGCAAGACACGACTCGAAGAGATACGCGGCTGGATTCAGCGCGGCGAGCACGACCCCAGGTTTCAGAAACAGATCTTGAGCAAGGCTCATCGAGAATACGCGGGGCTTGGGTTGTTCGTACGAAGCTCAACCAACGCTGAAGACCTCGCGAACTTCAGCGGCGCGGGTCTCTATTCGACCGTGCCAAATGTTCGCAGCGACGAAGAACTGATGGAAGCGATCAAGACGGTTTGGGCATCAGTGTGGAACTACGAAGCATATGAAGCGCGTGAGAGTTTCGGGATGAACCACTTCGGAGTTTATCCGGCTGTGCTGATTCAGGAAGGCATCGACGCCGAAAGCGCGGGCGTCGCGATAACTACCGACCCGTTCAATCGAGCTGATCGCGGCGCGGTTTATGTGAACGCCAAACGCGGGCTGGGCATCAAGGTTGTCGAGGGGCGTCGCGTCGCCGAGCAGGCAATCTATCATCCGTCCAGCCGGTCGATTCAGGTGCTGACGCGTTCCGATGAAGATACAATGCTCGCGTTTGACGATCGCGGCGGAGTGAAGGAAGTGACGATCGACCAGCACCGTCGAGTGCTGACTGATGAGATGGTGAGAAGGCTCGCGCACGCGGCGCGTCAGATCAAGCGTGTGTTCGAAGGCCGAGATCAGGATATCGAGTGGGTGTATCGAGGTGGGAAGCTCTTCATCGTGCAGTCGCGGCCATACATTCAGGGTGATTAACTTGTCCGCGCCGGGAACTGACCTTTAGTATTACCTCGCGTCACGCAATTCTTCGAGGTGGAACGGTGAGACAATACCTGGACTTGATGCAGCACGTTCTCGATAAAGGTACGAGGAAAGAAGATCGCACCGGAACCGGAACACTCTCAGCGTTCGGCTATCAAATGAGGTTTGTTCTCAGCGAAGGATTTCCGCTCGTCACCACCAAAAGACTCCACCTCAAATCGATCATCTACGAACTGCTCTGGTTCCTGCGAGGCGACACCAACGTCAAGTATCTCCAGGACCATGGCGTTAACATCTGGAACGAATGGGCAGACGCCGAGGGCGAGTTGGGGCCGGTCTACGGCGCGCAATGGCGATCATGGAAGACAGCGGACGGCTGTTCAATCGATCAGATCAGTCAGGTGATCGAGCAGATCAAAACGAATCCCGACTCTCGCCGCTTGATCGTCAGCGCGTGGAACGTGGGTGAGCTGTCAAAGATGGCGTTGCCGCCCTGTCATCTGCTCTTTCAGTTTTATGTAGCCGAAGGAAAACTTTCATGCCAGCTCTATCAGCGATCGGCCGATATTTTTCTGGGATTGCCTTTCAACATCGCGTCGTATGCGCTGCTGACCATGATGATGGCTCAAGTATGTGATCTGAAGCCTGGCGACTTTGTTCTCACGCTTGGCGACGCACACCTGTACTCGAATCATCTGGAGCAAGCACGACTTCAACTGACGCGCGAGCCGCTCGCGCTTCCTCGAATGAAGATCAATCCCGGCATACGATCGATTTTCGACTTCGACTTCGGAGACTTCGAATTAATTGGCTACGACGCTCATCCGCACATCAAAGCCGAGGTGGCGGTGTGATCATTTCCCTGCTTGTGGCTATGGATGAAGCGCGCGGCATCGGGAAGGCGGGCAAGCTTCCGTGGCGCCTGTCTGCGGACATGAAACGGTTTCGCGAGCTGACAATGGGCCATCATATAATCGTCGGCCGCAAGACCTTTGAATCTATCGGCAAGGCGCTTCCCGGCAGAGACATGATCGTTGTCACACGCGATGAAAGCCTCAAACCCGACGGTTGTTTGACTGCGAGTTGTGTTGAAGCCGCGATCGCGCTTGCGCGTGATCGAGGCGAAACCGAAGTGTTCGTGTGCGGCGGCGCAGAGATCTATGCCCAGGCTCTCAGCGCTGCTCATCGGATCTACCTGACTCAAGTTCATGCCAACATGGACGCGGACACTTTCTTTCCGGAATTCGACGCGAGCGCCTGGCGGGAAGCTGAGAAAACCTTTCAACAAGCCGACGAAAAGAATCAATTTGCATTCACCTTCAAGGTGCTCGAGAGAAAGAATCACTGAACGAGTAATTCTCACGTTATGATCGGAACACGAACTGGATGATAGAACTTCAAATCAAACTTCTCGACCCTGATCAGCCGACGCCGCGTTATCAGCACGAAGGCGACGCGGGTCTCGACCTGACAAGCCGCGTTGATTTCGTGCTCGAACCCGGCCAGCGCGCGATGATTCCTACCGGCATCGCCGTCGCGATACCATTCGGTTACGCCGGATTCGTGTTACCCAGAAGCGGGCTGGCTGCGCGTCACGGCATCGCGCTTGTGAACTCACCCGGGCTTGTTGACTCGGGTTATCGAGGCGAGATGTCGATCATCATGATCAACACGGATCAGCGCGAACCCTTTCACATCAAGCGTGGTGATCGGATTGCCCAGCTCGTGATTCAGAGAGTGGAAGAAGTGACGCTTGTGCGTGTCGACGAGCTGAATGAAACATCACGCGGCGCGGGCGGCTTTGGCAGCACCGGCACGGGTCACGCTTCAGAAGCGTGATTCTGCCAGACCTTTTCCCAACCCTCACTCTGCTCGACAAGCTTCAACCCTACGCTTCGCTCGCCGCCATCGCGCCAAACCGATTCTACGATGGCCGTGGTCTCAAAGTCATAGGAAGGCAATGAAACCTTGAGCAGCGCGCCCGGCTCGAGCTCGCGAGCCGTGTGCAGCCGTAATCCCGACGGGCTGATCTCTTCAATGTTTATCTCGTCCGAGAAGGCATCAAGATGCGAGGTGTTTCCCTCCACATGCGCCTTCAGCGAAACCTTGACCCGTGGTTCCGCGCGCCGGTCCTCGTCGCGCTTCTCATCGGATTCCGTAGCCTCGGCCACAAGGTCGTCATAACAGGCGGCGCACACCAGGCGATATCCCAGGTGCGCCACCGAGGCGACCTCTGGAAGATTGGCGATGTTAACTATTTGACTCGCGCGTTCGTTGCATCGGTCGCATATGCCCGACATTACTGAAAGCTCCTTAGGTTCGGAGAGAGAGAAAGGGCACAGGAGAGCATTTTGCGTCTTGCTGCGTTCATTGAATCAAACCCGATTTGATTGGCCCAGTATATGCAGATTCGCTTTTTGACTCAACAGGTTTTTTCTTACCGCGGGCAGCGCCCTCGGGAAACGCCCGTTATTGATCCCGCACGCGCGGGACTAATCAATCTCAATCGCAATCACAGTGCGTTCGCGATTCATTAGCTTGCTGAAGACATTTCCGATTCGCTTCATTAACCCATACTTCTTGTTTAGTAATCGGTGTCCTCGGTCGGCCTCCGCGGAATCGAGGATTTGCGCGCGCGCAGCGACCCATTCGCCTTTCGGTCCGCCTCGAATGTCGCACGGCATCATTCGCACGCGAGGGTTGTTGCGTATTCGTTTGACCTTCCCCGCATCAGCCAGCGAGTAGATGTAAAAGCGCCCGGCCTCTTCCGCGAACCATACGGGAGTCACGACCCCCGCGCCGTTCTTGCGGTAGGTTTCGACGTTCACATACTTCTGACCGGCGAACTGACTGAGATTTTGGGCGCTCATCTGTTATTACTCGTCTCAGCGGATTCGACCCCGATTCGCTTGCCGGTTTCGCGATCGAATACTGCGTTACGCAGAAATGCATCGGTGCTCCACGGAGGCGCACCGCCGCCGAGGTATTTGTGAAACCACTCGAGGTGAGCCGTATAGTACAACGCCATCTCGTACCAGCTTGGCCAGTGACCCGCGTTCGAGTAGATGAGCAGCTTCGACGGCACGTTCATCTTCTGGAGCGCAGTGAAGAATTGAAGCGACTGCGTATAAGGCACTCGATAATCGCGCTCGCCGCTGATGACAAGCGTAGGCGTTTTGAAGTTCTTGACGCCGTTTGAAGGCGACCACTTCTCATAAAGCTCGGAATTCCACGGCTGGCCTTTCAAATCCCATTCTGGAAACCATGATTCTTCGGTCGCGCCAAAAAACGATCGCAGGTCGTAAAGCCCCATCATCGAAGCTATCGCCTTGAAGCGATCGGTGTGACCTTCGAACCACATCATCATGTATCCGCCGTACGACCACCCCATTGCGCCCATTCGATTGCGATCCACGTATGGAAGTTTCTCGACGGCGTCGGTGACTTTCATCAGATCTTCGAATACCGCGCCCGCCCAGTCGCCCGAAATCTGCGCGGTGTAGTCCTGACCTCGCCCGACAGAGCCGTGAGGATTTGCAAATGCGACCACGTATCCGGAGCCAGGGTAAACTTGCCAGTCGCCGCGAAACGCATCGGCCCATTGCGACTGCGGGCCGCCGTGCACGTTCAATATCAACGGATACTTCTTATTCGGATCGAAGCCGTGAGGCTTGACGATGAACACCTGAACTCTCTCTCCGCCGGCGCCGTCGACCCACATCATTTCGGCGGGCCGAATATCGACTTCACTCGCAACGGCGTCGTTGACGTGAGACAGCCGAACCGGAGTCGCTGCTCTTCCGTTGTTGAGATCCGCGCTAAAAATCTCGACGGGCTCCCCAACCGAGCTGCGCGTGTACAGCATGCGCTTGCCTCCGGCGATGATCATCCACTCGAAGATATCCTTATCGGCAAGCACCTGGGTAATCGACCTTGATGCGATATCGACGCGATGTACGGGCACCTGACCTTCGAGCGGGCCGGAGAAAAGAACCGACTTCGAATCGTCCAACCACTGAAAATCTTCGATCCAGTTTCGGAATGATTCGGTCAACACCGTTGACGCGCCAGTGCCGCGATCGTACAACGCCAATCGGAACAGATCAGATTCGTAGGATGGCTGCTTTTGCATGCGATATGCGATGTACTTGCCGTCAGGGGAATACTTCGGACTCCCGTCGTACGCCGGATTCGCCGCGGTGATGTTGCGCGGTTGAGCCTTGGGATCGCTCAACGAGATCAGCCAAAGATCGTTGTTCGTCGAAGAGGCTGGCTGCCGATCGTGATTCGATACGAACACCATTTCTTTTCCGTCAGGAGAGAACGCGTACTGCAGCGGGCCTCCGAGCTGAAACGGAGGCGCGTCGAAATCGCCCGGCGTCACGTCGCGAGCTTCGCCGGTCGCCGCGCTCGCAAGGAAAACGTGAGTGCGAGTTCCGTCCTTCCATTCGGTCCAGTGGCGATACAAAAGCGACTCGGCGGTGTGCGCTTTTATCGGTCCCTTCGACCAGGTTTCGGCGGTCTTCTTGTTGCAGGCGTCGTCGGCGCATTCGGGATAGACGTCGGATGCGAACGCGATCCATTTGCCGTCAGGCGACCACAACGGATCTGAAACACCCGTGGAGATGTTTGTGAGTTTGATCGCTTCACCGCCCGCGCTTGGAAGCAGGTAGATGTTTGGGCTTCCATCTTTCGAGCTGATGAACGATATCCACTTGCCGTCGGGCGAGAACGCAGGCGAGCTTTCGCTCTTATCGCCGCTGGTGAGCTGCCGCGCGTTCCTGCCGTCGATGTCCATCATCCAGATATGCGTGATGCGTTTCGCGCGCGGCAGGTCAAAAGTCGCCAGCGCATAAATCACCGATTTGCCGCCGGGTGAGACGTGTACGTCGGAGATTGATTTGACTCGATAGAGATCTTCGATGGTGAACGCGCGCTTCTGCGCTTGCCCCGCTATGGGAATTAACAAAAAGATGACGACAAATAGAACGTTCTTCCTCATTCCTGGTGACCTCCTGATCTCACGCGACGGCCGCAGGCTTCCAGATCCTGCGGCTCTCTCGAACAACGGATTCAAGCTTTGATTCCCGTGAGTTCCTCACTGACCTCCCACAAGCGTCGCGCGGCCTCCAAATCGTAAGATGCCTCGGATGATTTCTCCGGTCGCCTGCGAGCGAAGTACTTTCCGCTGATGCTTTGAACGTCGGGCGAACTCGCCAGATAAGTCGATGTGCGAGCGCCGCGCTCCGGGCTAATCGTTACCAGCTTTATCAGAGCTTCGAGGAACCCCGGCAGCCCGCGAAAGAGATTAGAAGCGACCGCGCCCGGATGCAAACAATTCGCGGTCACGCCCGTGCCTTCGAGCCGCCGGGCAAGCTCGTAGGTGAACAGCACGTTGGCCAGTTTGGAATTCGCGTAAGCTGCGAACGCGCTGTACTCTCTCGCGCCCACCCACGCGTTCACATCCAGTTTGCCGTATCGGTGCGCGGTAGAAGCGACGTTGACGATTCGCGAAGGCGCGCTCTTCCTCATCAGATCAAGCAGTAGTTTCGTGACCAGGAAGTACGCGAGATGATTGATTGCGAAAGTGCTTTCGATGCCGTCTTCGGTGAGCGAACGCTGACGTAGAAAGACTCCGGCGTTGTTCACGAGAACATCGAGCCGATCGTGTTGCTGTTTGAATTCATCGGCGAACCGGCGAATGGATTTCTGCGAAGCGAGATCGCAAATCATCAACTCAATGCGATCGCTGCTGCTCTTGCGTTTGATCTCGCAAAGAGCTTTCTCGGCGCGGCCCGCGTCTCTACAAACCATGACGACCGCCGCGCCGAGCTTCGCAAGCCCGATCGTAGTCTCTTTACCGATACCCGCATTCGCGCCGGTGACAACGCAGACTTTCCCGGTCATGTTCGACATGTGAACTACAGCGTGTTTGTAGTCCGGCCTTCAGTCAGGCGGAAGTTTGTATCGCTGTCGCTGGTCGAACATTCGAACAAATACAAACTTCCGCCTGACTGAAGGCCGGACTACGAACCTCGCAAAGCGTGATCGAAGTCCTCAATGAGATCTTCCGTTGCCTCGATCCCAACCGACACGCGGATCAAGCTGTCGGTTATCCCGAGCCGCTTCCGGTCTTCGGATGACATCCCGGAATGCGAAGTCTTTGACGGCCGAGTCATAAGAGTCTCGACTCCGCCCAGGCTCGGCGCGTTGATGGGCAGCCGCGCTTTCTGCATGAACCGCTCCGTCGCTTCGACGCCGCCCTTTATTTCAAAGCTCAACATTCCACTGAAGCCATCAAACAACTCGCGCGCACGTTGATGTCTTGAATAACTCTCGAGCCCCGGATAGTTCACTTTCTCAATCGCCGAATGCGATTCCAGGAAACCCGCAATCTTCAACGCGCTTTCGTTTTGATATTTCACTCGCAACGCGAGCGTCTTCATCCCGCGATGCAGCAGAAACGCCGCGTGCGGATCCATCGTTCCGCCGAGGTGGTTGAGCTTGTGCCGGATTCGCTCGATCAAATCGGCGCCGCCGATGCACGCGCCGCCGACGATGTCCGAGTGCCCGTTCAGGTACTTTGTGCAACTGTGAAGCGAAACGTCAAAGCCCCACTCGGCCGGTCTGAAGTTGATCGGGCTCGCGAATGTGTTGTCTATCAGCGAGACTAACCCGTGTTCTTTCGCGAACGCCGCGGCGGCCTTGAGATCGCTCACTTGAAGCGTAGGGTTGGACATTGCTTCGACATAGATGGCTTTGGTGCTAGGCCTGAGTTTGCTGGTCCACGAATCGCGATCGTCTCCGTCGATGAAATCGAACTCGATCCCGAAATCCGCGAAGTCCTTTGTAAGAAAATCGTGAGTGCCGCCGTACAAACTGCCCTGGGCCAGCAGATGATCTCCGGTCGAAAGGACGGTCAGCAGCGTCGTCGTGATCGCGGCCATACCGCTCGCGGTGACCAGTGCGGCTTCGGCGTTTTCGAGCGCGGCGAGTTTCTGATGAAGCGCAAGATGATTCGGGCAGTTATTCGAGCGAATGTACCGGATATCGTGATAGCTCTCTTCGCCGGCGTATTCGAACATCGCCGTTTGGAAGATCGGCATGCTCACGGCGCCCATTACTCGCGGCTCAGGTTCGCCTGAATGAATCAATTTTGTTTCGATACGTTTGAATGTCTTCATAGTTGAGCATTCTCGCCGATGAAGGGACGACGCGCAAACATTGCCGCGGGTAAGAAGCCTCTGCGTCCTCGGCGCACCCCGCGGTTATTCCGAATCTTAACCGCAGAGGGCGCCGAGGAACGCAGAGGATGAGGATTACCAACGTCTAAGATTGGCGATCTTCACCGGCTCGACGGGCTCCGCCAATTCAAACCCGAATACCTTCGAGTAGAAGTAAAGCTCTCCATCCAGCGAGCGCTTCTGGTTCTCGGCTTTGCGAAACCCGTGCTGCTCGCCTTCGAATGCAACATAAGCCACCGGCAAGCCTTTCTTCCGCGCCGCGTCGTACATCATCTCCGCCTGGTTCGGAGGAACCACCTTGTCTTCGAGTCCCTGAAACAAAATGATCGGACAGGACAATCGCTCGGTGAAGTGAATCGGCGAGCGATCCCAGTAAAGGTCTTTTCGTTCGGGATACGGGCCAATGAGGCTGACGTTGTAGCGCGATTCGAACTTATGACAATCCTGTTCCAGCACTTCGATGTCGCTGACGCCGTAGTAGCTCGCGCCCGCTTTGAACACATCGCGAAACGTCAACGCCGCAAGCGTCGTGTAGCCGCCCGCGCTCCCGCCGCGAATGATCAACCGATCGCCGTCTGCCTCACCGCGTTCGACAAGATAACGCGCGCCGTTCACACAATCATCGACGTCAACGACTCCCCACTGGCCGTTGAGCCTGCGGCGATACTCGGTGCCGTAGCCGTTGCTGCCGCCGTAATTCACATCCAGAACCCCAAAGCCCCGGCTCGTCCAATACTGAATCGTCAGCTTGAGCGTAGTCGTGCTCGCCGACGTAGGTCCGCCGTGGCTGATGACGATCAACGGCGGCCGTTCACCCGCGGGCGCTTCGTAATCGCGATTCGTTGGCGGATAGAAGAACGCATACGCGGTCAGGTCGTTCTCAGTTGGAAACTCGATCGATCGTGGGATCGAGAGATAAGCTTGATCGACCGTGACGGAGCTGGATGCGCGAAGCACTCGTGTGTTGTTCGTTGCAAGATCACATTCGACGATCGACATCGACTCGCTTGGCGATCCACCGCTGAATACTGCGCGGCCGTTTGACGCTCGAAGACTGACAATCTCAGTGTACGGAACATTGATGGTTTGCAGCGTTCGCGTCGCGGTGTCGAGGCTCGCCAGCCGCCACGTGCCTCGTTCACAGTACGCGCACACGATTCGCTCGCCGGACTCGAACCCATAGCTCGACATTCTGAAGGCCCATTGCGGGCTTCCGAACTCGGCTTCCATCTCGCACAACGGTTCGATTCCGCCGGCGGTTACGCGGTAGATATTCCACCAGCCCGTTTGATCCGAGACAAAATGCAAAATACCGGCGGGCGACCACTCCGGCTGGAATATCGACTCAGTCTCGCCGCCCGCGATCATCTCGCTGCTGCTGATTCGTCCGGCTTCGTCCAGCTCGCCAACCCATAACTCGCATCCATCCCAAGGCATGTTTGGATGACTCCAGGTGAGCCACGCGAGTTGCTTTCCGTCCGGGCTCAGCCGCGGTGATGAGTAGAAATCATTTGCCGAGGCGATCACCGTTCCGAACGTGTCACCGTCAAGATCGATCTTCGCGAGCGTGTTGGTCGCATCGCGGCCACCCCCGCTGTGATCCTCGCGCACGCAGTAGATAAGATTGCGCCGGCGATCGACTACGCTATCCGCGTAACGCATCTTCCCGGGTTCGGTGATCGGCTGCGGAGCTTCACCGGAGCGCTTGCGATACACACGCTGATCCATGAAGTTTGAAAAGTAGACCGTTCCGCGATCGACGATGTAAGCGCCGCCGCCGTATTCGTGAACCGTTGTTCGCGAGTTGAATCCCGGTGGAGTCACGTCACTCAGGCTGCCGTCGCTGGTTCGGTGAACGATGGCGCTGCGCCCGCCTTCCGATGGCCGGCTCTCGATCCAGTAGGTATCATCGCCATCCAACGCGATGTCACCGAGCGAGATTGTTTTGGCAACAATCAAATCAGAAGTGATGGGCGATTTCCATGAACCGTATGGTTTGATCTGTTTCATCTATCCCCCGGAACAGACCACCGATCACGCGGATCGAACGGATCAACACGAATCAGAACCGTGACAATCCGCCGGACCCGCATCATCCGCGGTCTATTGCTTCAAAACGCCCGGCATAAAGGACCCTTCCCATCTTATTTATCGGCGGTCCGCTTGCGCTGCAAGTCCCGAAGCGCGCGATAGCCGATTCGCTTCACGCCCTGCGCGTCGAGTATTCGCCGTATCTCAGGGTCCTTCGTGAACAACTCGTATTCGGCGGCTCGATCTTCCCACGAGTTGGTGATGTGCTTGATCTCATCACCGGCAACCGACGCGTGGATGTACAGCTCAGTCACTCCAGGCTTCAACGCGCTTATTGAGCGCTTCCAGTAATCGCGAATCGGCTCCTTCGGTTTGCGATCGCCGTGAATCAAGTAGTCCGGATAGATGGTCCCATCCGCGTCCAACTGCCCGCGTTGATGTCCGCCGCCCTGCGCCGCTAACAGTTCCTGAGAACCCATCCTCAACGGCAGATTGAACTCCTTCGCGAGCCGCCGATAAATTTGAAAGTAGGCTTCGTTGTATTGAAGCGTGCCCATGTGCGAGTCGATGTGAGTTACATCGACGCCGGCGTCAAGCGCTTTCCTGATCTGCGCGCGAGCTTCGATATAAGCCTGCTCGGGCGTCGAGTTTTTGTAGACGGCCATGATGTCAGGCCAGAGGTAACCTTGAGGATCGGCCAATCCCGGCACCTCGCTCTTGCTGGCAACCGGTCCCCACTTCAGCGTCTTCCACTCGCTTGTGTGCGCGAGATGCACTCCGAAGTCGGAGTTTGGATGAGACTTCGCATAAGCGGCGATCTCAGGAAACCACGGACCGGGAACGATTATCGTCGATGAGGTTGCGAGGCCGTTCTCCATCGCGTCGATAACGGCGGCGTTCGCCGCGTGGCTGTTGCCCACATCGTCAACATTGATGATAAGAATCTTGTCGGTTGATTTGAATCCCAATCGCTCCGCGAGCGGAGCAGCATTTCGAATCGGCTCTGCCTGCGCGATAAAAACGGCAACTGCTCCTATCAACACCAATGAAAACTTTTTCATTCGGGAACTCCCTCCGTCCGGAATCAGAACCCGCGTTTGTCTACTGCGAGCTGAAGTCGCGTATTCGCGCTACTGCGTTCGCATCGAGTTTCTGCAACAGCGCCACCATCAACTCAACCATCTGATCGAAGTCGCGGCGATTGATCACGCCGTTGTGAGCGTGCGTGTATCGCGCAGGCACGACCAGGTTCACCGTTGGCACGCCGCCATTGCTCTTTTGAATCTCGGATGAATCATCGCCGTACCCCTGCACCAAATCAAACTGAAGGGGGATCGACTTGTTGGCCGCGACCTGTTTCACAAACGCAACCAGCTTTCGATTCGGCAGCGCGCTGCTGTCATAAAGAAAAAGCCCCGGACCGTTGCCCAGTATCACCTGCGACTCTTCGGGATGAGTGCCGGGCGCGTCTTTCACCACGCCGCCTTCAATCGCAATGCCGAGCTCCGGCTTGATCAGCTCGCTCGAGGTGTGCGCGCCACGGACACCAAGTTCTTCCTGTACAGTCGCGGCGTAGAAGATTTGATTCGGATGGGGCGCGCCGGCAAGTCTTCGCATTGTTTCGATTATCACGGCGCAACCGACTCGGTCATCCCAGCCCTTGCCGACATAGTTATTAGTGCCATTCATCACAAAGAACGGCGCGTCGGGAACTACGGGATCGCCGGGTTCGACGCCGAGAGCGCGCACTTCGGCCTCGGTCTTCGCGCCGACATCCAGAAAAAGCGAATCGCGCGGATAAACGCGGTTTCGCTCTTCCTGTGGAGCAAGGTGAATATCGCGAATCCCAGTGACGGCTCGCACGGGGCCTTTCGAACCGATGATGATCCAGCGCTGATCGACAAGGGCTTGATCGAGCCAACCTCCCAACATCTGCATCGTGAGGAAGCCGTTAGGCGTGATCCGTCTTATCATCCCGCCCAACTCGTCCATGTGGGCGTCAACCATCACACGCGGTCCGGTGCTGCCCTGGACCGCAATCACCGAACCGAGCCCGTCATAGCTGATCTTGTCGGCGAACGGTTTCATGCGCTCGACCATTATTTTGCGAATGGGTTCTTCGAAGCCCGGCGGTCCCGGCGCGTCGGCGAGCGTTTGAAGGAGCTGAATGACCGGATCCTGTTGCGCGCGGCTAGGAATGACGGACGCGAACAGAATCGCGGCCGTCGTTAGAATCACGGATGCTCGTCTCATTCATTCCTCCAAGGTCAGTCTCTTAGTTTGCGCTGTCGATATCCGCCTGGCGCCGCCGGCTGCCGAGCAAACAATGATCTGAGGCGAAATACCTGTGGCCTGCTGATAGCCTCGCGTGATTGATTCCTCAAACTGCGCGTCCCTGTCCGCATTCACCAGGTTGATCGTACAACCGCCGAAGCCCCCGCCGGTCATTCGCGATCCGTAGACGCCTTCAACCTGACCTGCAAGTTCTATCATAACGTCCAACTCTTCGCAGCTTACCGGATAGTCATCGCGGAGGCTGCGATGTGATTCAGCCATCAACCTGCCGAGTACTTCGAGGTCTCCCACTTCAAAAGCGTTTGCCGCTTCGGCTACGCGGGCGTTCTCACTGATGACGTGCCGGCATCGCCTCATTAACGCATCGGACAGTTCGCCATCGAGTCTAGCAAGATCATCGAGCGTCACATCGCGAAGCGCTCGCACTACAGGCAAGCGTTCAGCGAAATACCGGACCGCTGCTTCGCATTCAACTCGCCGGGTGTTGTACTCGCTCGCGGCAAGTTCGCGTTTCACCATCGTGTTGTGGCCCGCGCCTTCAAGAATGACGGCTACGCCGCAAACGTAATCACTCCAGTGGCCTCTGGCGATCGGAGCCGGTTCATCCAGATCGAACTCCCAGCTTTCGGAATAGTTTTCGGAATGAATGCGCAATGTGCGGTCGTCGCGAGGCCTGATCGCCACGCGTGTGTAGAGATCGATCGCCGCGGGCATCACGAATCTGTCATTGTAGTCTGTGTGTTCTCCGATCAGGTTGACGCGGCAGGGAGCCCGATAGATTCGAGCGCCGCCGCTTCGAAGGGATTCGAACGTGCTCATCGACTCAATGTCCGCGATTGCTATCGTGTTCAGACTCGTCAGCCTTGGCAGCCGACGCCGACCGGCGCGCCAACAACAACATCACAACCCCAAAGATCAGAAGCGCCGCGCCCCACTCGAGATTGACGTTCATTCCAAGCGAGCGCTGATAGATCGACTTGTCGCTGACGGCTCCGTATATGACCAACAGCAATCCAAACACTGTGAACATCGCTCCGATCGGCAATCTTATGTCGAGTCCCATTTTTGCTCCTACGTCACCAGAAGATAATGTTCAGCGCCAGAGTCATCAACAACACGATTGCCCCCAGAATAGCAGGGCGTTGATACCACGACAGGTGCTCTTCCGTCGGCCGCTCGGTCAACGAGTACACCAGGCCGGCGAGTTCCTTCTCCTCGCGAGGCCTGGTTGCGAGACTGACGAGGATCGTAACCACAAAACAAGTGGTCCACGCGAAGATCGCCATCCAGAAGTTCTGAGCCATCTCGCTACGATAGGTATGCAGCGCACCGAACCATCCGCCCTTCACTCCAGCCACCGCGCCGGCGGGCAAGGTCGTGGCGTGATGGATCGCGGCCGCAAGCATGCCCGATAGCAATCCGAGAAACGCTCCGTGGCCGGTTGCTCGCTTCCAGAACATGCCCAGCAGAAACGTCGCGAACAGCGGAGCGTTGACGAACGCGAACACCAACTGAAGCATATCCATGATGTTGTTGAATCGAGTCGCCACATACGCGGCCGCTACCGAGACCGCGATGCCGAACACGGTCGCCATTCTTCCCATCATCAGATAGTGCCGGTCGCTTGCGCCGGGTTTGATGTATGACTGATAGATGTCGTAGGTCCACACGGTGTTGAAAGCCGTAACGTTGCCCGCCATCCCGGACATGAAGCTTGCCATCAATGCCGTGAGTCCGACGCCCAACAGCCCCGATGGAAAGTAATGCCCGAGCATCAGAGGTATCACCATGTCATAGTTCAGTGAGCCGTCCGGTTTTGCGGGCAGGGCAAATCCGCTGCCGCCTGCTTGATACGTCAATGCAATCGCGATCATCCCGGGAAGGATCACCAGGAACGGAAAGAACATCTTTGGAACGGCGGCGATCAACGGGGTGCGCCGAGCCGCTGACATAGAATTGGCTGCCATGGCCCGTTGTACGACAAGGAAGTCCGTGCACCAATAACCGAACGACAGCACGAATCCAAGCCCCATCACCATTCCAAACCATTCGACTCCCATCGGATTCGATGCCGCGCTGCCCATGTATTTCCACGAGTTGCTCCAGGCGCCGGTGCCGAATCCGTGCTGGGTCGCGACGACGCCGAGCCTCGTTTGAAGACCCGCCCAGCCTCCCGCGTCTTTCAATCCAAGGAAAACCAGCGGTAGAAATCCGAGAACGATCAAGAAAAACTGAAGAACTTCGTTGTAGATTGCCGAGGTCAGTCCTCCGAGAAAAATGTAGATCAGCACGATCACCGCCGAAACCAGCACGCTGAAGTTGAAATCCCATCCGAGCAGCGTCTGAAGCAGAAGACCCATCGCGTACATCGAGATGCCCGACGAAAAGATCGTCATCGTCGCGAATGAGATCGCGTTCAACCCGCGAGTCTTCTCATCGAAGCGCAGCTTCAGGTATTCGGGGACCGATCGCGCTCGCGAGCCGTAGTAAAACGGCATCATAAAAACGCCGACGAATACCATCGCGGGAATTGCACCGACCCAATAGAAGTGACTGGTCGCGATGCCGTACTTGGCGCCCGATGCTGCCATGCCGATCACTTCCTGGGCTCCGAGGTTGGCAGACAGAAACGCGAGCCCGGTAATCCAAGCCGGAATCGAACGCCCGGAAAGGAAGAAGTCAGTGCTGGTCTTCATGTAGCGCCGGAGCATGAAGCCAATGCCCAGCACGAACACAAAGTAGACCAGCATGATGATCCAGTCGATGGCGGAAAGGGTCATGTCATGAGCCTCTTGTAAATCGCTGAGTGCTTTTAGATGGAAAACTGCTCGATGCGACGAGGGCGCAGAATATCACTTATGCCTTTCCCACTCCAGCCACCACTCTGATTTCAGTTGTGGCTTCAACTGGATATGGAAGACACGTCGCGACTAGTACAAGAACATCGGCTTGCCTAGCACGCGGCGGACCTTCGGCAGATACTGCTCTGAATCATACAACTCGTCAACGTCGACTCGTTTGACGCTACTGGTAATAGTGCTGATTGGAACGTGCGTGTAATTTCCATCCCGCAACGCACACATTCGGCCACGCGCCCCGTCGAGAATCAAATCCATCGCCATGTGCGCATAGTTGACCGACACCATCAGGTCGACCGCGTCCGGCGCGCCCGAGCGCATCAAGTACGCGATCTGCTGATAAACGATGTCCTCGCCGGTCAGCTTCTTCAGCTTCTCGCCGACCACCAACCCAATGCCGCCGAGCTTACGATGCCCGTACGCATCGGCCTCTCCGGATTCGACAATCTCTCCGCCGATCATCTGCGCGCCTTCGCTGATGGTCACCATCGCGTAGTTGCTCGGGTTGGCGCGTTTGTCCTGCATCACAAGTTTTGCGAGGCGTTCGGGGTCAAAGGGCACTTCGGAAATCAACGCGCGATCGACGCCGGCCAGATACGAGCTGATCAAGCTTGTTTCGCCGCTGTTGCGTCCGAACAACTCGACGACGGCGATGCGTTCGTGCGAGCCGGAGCTTGTGCGAAGCTGATGAATGAACTGCACGCTTCTACTGACTGCTGTGCTGAAGCCTAAGCAGTAGTCGGTGCCGAACACATCGTTGTCCATCGTTTTGGGAATGGCGATGACTTCGAAGCCTTCGCGATGCAGGCGCTCGCCGTAGCTGAGCGTATCGTCGCCGCCGATGGGCACCAGCACCTCAACTCCGAGGCTCTCGAGATTCTTGAGTACGTGCGGAGTGAAATCTCGCGGGCTAAGGTCGCCGCCGGCTCCGGAATTGGCAGGGTCCCGCAGAAACTCGGGTACGTCTTTTGGTTTCACTTTGGAAGGATTGGTGCGGCTGGTGTGCAGCATCGTTCCGCCGGTGCGATCGATCGTCCGAACTACCTGCTTGTCGAGCGGCAGGAAGTGATGGGCGAAGCTGCCGGGCTCATCGGGATTGAACTGCAGCAGTCCGCCCCAGCCTCGCCGAATGCCGAGCACTTCGTACCCTTCGTCGATTGCGCGATAGACCAGCGCTTTGATGCAGGGATTCAACCCCGGCACATCACCGCCTCCGGTCAGAACTCCAATTGTCTTACGCATGACTGGCCACCTCCAACAGGTGCTTCTTACAACAGATTACAGCACAGTGCCGGCGCGTGCGAAACCGAGCATCCCGGCTTTCACTTCACATTCGCAAGAATCATCTGGTTGGTGCTGGGTGTCACTTGTATGCTCGACACAAAAATATTTTGTCGCGCCGTATGTGTCGTGATACATTGAGCCCGCAATCAGGTTGTACTTTGGAACGACCTCTTCCATATCTAAGAAGGACAACAACAATGCCGGGCGTTTGAAACGCAGGGGCCGAAATCCGGAACATTCAACTTTATTTTGAGAAGACTGGGATGGCTGCCAGATGGCAAAGCAGTGGGAAATTAGTCAGGAAGCCTTTGACAGATTCCTTGACTGGCTGGATCCGAATCGCGAACAAGCCGGGATCAGGTACGAAGAGATTCGGTGCAGGCTCATAAAGATTTTCACGTGCCGGGGATCAATCGCGGGTGAGGAACTTGCCGACGAAACGATAAACCGCGTGATGAGAAGAATGCAGGAACTTGCATCTTCTTATAAGGGTGATCCGGCGCTCTACTTCTACGGCGTAGCTCGCCACGTTCTTCGCGAACACGTCAAGAAAACTCCTGTAATACCTCCGCCTCCGGCCCCCGATCCACCTGAACAAAAAGAGCTCGAGTATCGCTGCCTTGAGGCGTGCATGGCCGCGCTCGCGCCTGAGAATCGCCAGTTGATGTTGGAATACTATAAGGAGGAGAGACACGCAAAAATAGTCCACCGTAAAGAACTAGCCGCGCGGATGGGCATAGCTCCCAACGCCCTTCGAATCAGGGCTTACCGGACAAGAGCCGCGTTGCAGGTTTGTGTTGAAAAGTGTATCCAAAAGGGATTGAGGTGAAATATATCGCCGGGCCGGTTCATAAATAAGTGAGCGGTTCCCGCGGACTCAGAGAGCGGGCAGAATATGGGCCAAGATGTAAACGATGAAGCACATCTGAGGAAGTACCTGCTTGGTGTGTTGAATGAGGCGGAGCAGCAGGCGATTGAGGAGCGGTTGATGGCTGACGGCGCCTCTTTCGATCTGCTCCATATTGCCGAGGACGAACTGATAGACGACTATCTGGAGTCCGGCGCACTTTCAACTGACGAGCGCGGCAGGTTTGAGAACTTCTTCATAGCGACACCAGACCGGCGCCGCAAATTGAACTTCGCGATGGCATTGAGGGGTTATCTGACAGCGGAAGCTGCGGCTTCCGAAGCGTCAACGCCAATAGTCACCGGCGGACCATCACCGGTCCCCGGTTTTCATTCATCGTTGTGGAAACGTGCTTACTCGTCGCCCTATCTCAGGATGGCGGGGGCTGCACTTATCTGTCTGGGTCTAGCCACTGGATTCTGGTGCTTGTTTGTTTATCAGTCCGAGGTTGACAAGGGCATAAGCGCGCTGGTCAAAGCTTTTGGCAAAGAACGGCCGCTCGAGTCGCAGATCACCGGCCTCGGTTACGCGCCTCTGCCAAACACGCGTGGCGGCGAACCGCCCAAAGCTGATCTGACCTCATTGAGACGAGGGGAGTTGATTCTGCTGGAGGAAACAGAAAGGCACCCGACGGCGGCCGCGCACCACGCGCTCGGCCGGCTGCTGATTGCCGAAAAGAATTTCGGCGATGGGATCGCGCATCTCGAGGAAGCTGTGAAAGCAGATCCCAATAACGCGCGGATCAACAGCGATCTTGGCGCGGCGACGCTCGAGTACGGCCGCACGTTGCCGGTTGCCGACCCAGGCGGACGCGCGGTTGAGGCGTATGCCCGGAGTCTCAAGTATCTGAATCGCGCCCTCACGTTGGATCCACAACTCCGTGAAGCATTGTTTAATCGGGCTCTATTACACGAACAGATGACGTTGGTCGATCGCGCGATCGTGGACTGGCGCGCGTATCTGGAAAAAGACACAGCCAGCCCCTGGGCGGACGAGGCACGCCACAATCTGAGCCGGCTCGAAGAAAAACAGCGCCGGGCTGGGGAGAGCCGGCAGAATACAGTCGCGGATTTCCTGAGTGCCTTCCGGGCAAGCGATAGTGAGCGCGCCTGGGCGCTATTTGGCCCCAATCGCGAGAAGATCACTAATGAATTGCTGGCAGCGTATCTCAATGGCCTCGGCGAGCGGCCGGAGAACTCGGTTGACGACGCGCTCCAGGCGATGACGTATGCGGGCGAGTTGGAGGCGGCGCGTGCCGGGGATCACTACACCACTGATTTGACCGGGTTTTACGGCGCCGCCTCAGCGCAGCAATTGGCGATTGCCGGCGACGCGCAGAGATTGACCAGCGAGGCTCAGCAGGCGTACAGCAAGGCAAACGTCGAGCGCGCCGCGGATTTGCGGGCGCGCTCGCGCCACCTTTTTTCAAACATCGGTGAGCGCTCGAGCGCACAACTGGCGACCTATTGGCTGGCGCTGCACGATTGGGAGCTGGGCCGTACGGATCAAAGCTTATCGCTGTCTGAAGCCTTGTTGCGAGATTGCGTTGCCGACGGACATCACTGGATGCGCGCCCGCGCGCTTCATTTGCGCGGCGGGATTGCCTTCAAGTTTGGTGAGTACTCGAATGCAATCGGCTACGAGGACGAAGCAAGACAGATGGCCCTGCAAATCAATGATCCCGGTCTTGCCTCCAACGCTCGCAGTGCGGTGATCGAACATTACCGGGCACTCGGGAACCAGAGCGCCTGCTTTCGAGAAATAGCCGGAGGCCGTCCGTCGCTTGGCGAGCAAACGCTCCCCTTGCTGTGTCTGTGGCGGCAATACGACACTCTGGCGACAGCCTTCTACACGTTTGATTATTACGATGCCGCCATCGATTACGAGCGCGAAGCGCTGAAGTTTGCCGAAGCCGTCGGCGACTTCGTTACCATCGCATCCTGCAAAGCGCATCTGGGATTGTCTTTGGGAAAGTCGGGACGATCCGATGAAGCCCTGGATATGGTTCAACAGGCTTACGAACTCGGATTCTCGCACGCCGAGCAGAATCTCGGTCCGGCGGTCATGGCATATGCGACCCTTCAAAAGGGCCAGTTGTATCGTAGCCACGGCGATGCCCGCGAGGCGCGCGACTTCTACGACCAAACCGTTAACCTGCACAGACAATATGATCTCAAATTTCCCGCGCGTCTCTATCAGGCGTACAAGGGCCGGCTTGCCTGTTATCTGAAGCTGAACGACACCGGCGCGGCCGAGGAGCAACTCGCAATGCTCCTCGACCTTATGAATCAGCATCGGGCTAAGATCCTCGAAGAAGAGAATCGCGACTGCTTCTTTGATTCCGAACAGAGTGTCTATGACATGGGGATCGATCTGGCGTACTCGAAGTTACATGATCTGGGGAGAGCATTCGAATACGCGGAGGTCTCGCGCGCTCGCTCGTTGCTGGATTCGTTGAACGGAACCGCCAGAGTGATCGACCTCCCCGACAAGCTCGATGTGTTGCTCGAAGCCACGGCACAACCCCTTCCGCTGGCTCAGATTCAATCGCGTATTCCCTCCGGCGCGCGGTTGCTCGAATACGCCATTCTCGACGATAAGCTTGTGGTGTGGGTCGTCACCAGGACCGATTCGACGGCGGTGTCCGTGGCTGTTGAAAGCGCTCAGTTGACTTCGGCAATCAAGAGGTTTGTTGATTTAGTCCAGAACTCGGATTCGGACCGCGAGGAGACCGGGCGCGACGGGCGCGCGCTCTTTGACTATCTGATCACGCCAGTCGAGACGCTCATCCGGGGCTGCCACACTCTCATCATCATCCCAGACAAAACACTCAACAAATTACCCTGGGATGCGCTGACGTCGCCTGAAAGCGGGCGGTTCCTGCTCGAAGATTATCTTGTCACCCTCGCGCCCAGCGCTACGCTGTATGCGCTTTGCACCGATGTCGCCGCGGCAAAAGCCGCAAGACGCAGCGAACGCATCCTAAGCGTCGGCGATCCGCTCATTGATCAGGGAGAGTTCCCCCAATTGCGAAAACTGGATTCGGCTGCGCGCGAGGCAGAATCCATTTCACAGTTTTATTCAGCCCCGGCGCTGCTGCTTGGACCGAACGCGCAAGAGTCGGCGATTCGCGCCGAAATGGTCAAGTGTGACGTCGCGCACTTCGCGGTGCATTGCATAGTTGACGACGCTTCGCCGATGCGCTCAAGCCTTATCCTCGCGCAAGAGTCCGCGGGCAGCCTGGCCGCAAAAAATCTTGATGGAAGGCTACAGGTACACGAGATCTACGGATCAAAGCTTAAGCGCATGCGATTGACCGTGTTGTCAGCCTGCCAGACGGGCGTCGGGCGCTACTATCGCGGCGAGGGCATGATCGGAATGGCGCGAGCTTTTCTGGTAGCGCGCGTGCCCGTCGTTGTGGCAAGCCTCTGGTCAGTGGACTCCGATGCGACGGCGGAGTTGATGATTCGTTTCCATCGCTATCGCAAAAGCGACGCATCATCAACATCCGAGGAAGCATTGTGGAAAGCAAAACGCAGCCTGCTGCTGGATCAGGATGGCCGTTACCACAATCCCTCCTATTGGGCGGCCTTTGAGATCATCGGAGGCCACGCGTCGTTTTGAGATCTGACGGCGATACGTAATTCGGAACGCGAGACTCGTCGTCATGAATCAGAATCGCGCTTCGAGAGGAGCCGAGATAATGACACGAGTACCTGGCAGAGGACTTGGGCAAATCAAGTTCGATGGGCTGATGATCGGCCGGTATGATCGCGATCGACGCATCTACCAACTGGGCGTTCTTCCCGCCGAAGGACACAAGTTCACAATCTGCTACCAAATCGACGGACCACGCCGAGTGAGTGCGACCTCCCTGACTCTGCCCGAAGAACGAGGGATCTGGCGTCTTGGGATAGCAAACCGGGAGCCTGACACGGAACTCTACTACAGCGAAACTGAACCCGACCGCCACAATCCGCCAAACGACCCGACCTCGCGCGAAGCTATGGACTTCGGTTGGGTGCTTGATCTTGAAAGCGATGAGTTCCCCGGCCATCCAAAACCGATGCCGCTGATACGCGGCAAACTAAAGCCCATTCTGCACGTCAGGAACGGCGTCGTTTACAATACCAGCCTCACCGAACCCTTGAAGCGAACGCTGGATGGCAAAGGCGAAGAAGTGTTCGGGAGAGTCAGCAATTCCGTTGGCGTGGATCTCGACGTTAAACCGGGTGAAGTGATCTTCTTGAAAAACCTGCTCACAGGCGAGGACCTCTTTCGCATCATGGTGGAACCTGACGAACTTGTTCGCGTCTTTATCAACAACATTCCGCCGGTGGACGAACCTCACATTCAAGGATTGAGTGATAATACATTCCACTTTCGAATGTACTATGACACATTCAACGTGACGGATCAGAATCGATATGATTTTACGGTGCCCTCGGCCAGCGCGCCTGAGATTCACCATGATGCTCCGCCCAGCCCTCCCGCTGACGGTGGGCATCATCACGAGGAGGCGAAGGTGCAACCGCCCGCCGGGTTCCAGCCGAACGACGACCCAAGGCCCAGTTGCGCCGGCGGCAGGGGTATTCCCGGGATGATCTGCGGACTTGCGCATATGAGCAAGTTCTCCACATCGCTGAGCTAGATCAGCAAACAGTGTTGGCCCGCACTGGCTCTTTCACCGATCAACCCCGCTAAGTTCTCAGGAGGGAAATGGCTGTACGAGCAACCCCGGAACCGATCACCGTCGGCGCCGCTCCGCCTCCAGCGAATCGAGGCGGCCCCACTTTGGATCTTGAACAACAGGATAAGAACACATGGTGTTGGGCTGCTTGCGTCGAGATGGTTTTGAAGCGATTCTCTCTTTCGCCTGGTGAGAACGAACAGTGTCAAATCGCCGAAAAGGGATTGAAGCTTGCCGGCATAATCGCTGATACCGCGAGTTGCTGCCCCGCTTCGAACAATTCTGTTTGCAACCGTTTGCTTCCTGACAAATTCGTTACGGATCTGTGGGAGACTTATGGAGTGCCGGTTCGGCCGGATTTCGGACCTTTTATCTTCGACGAACAAGCCGCGGTTGAAAAGCTGCTGGCATCATTGAACCAGAACCATCCGGTCGAGCTTGGCTTCGCCGATGAATTCAGTCATGTTGTGATGCTGTTCCGGTGGGAGCGTGACTCCGATGGGACGCTAAGATTCCTCTACCACAATCCAGGCCCGGGCAGCGGTTCGACAGAGTCAGTTAATTCAGACAGAATTGTCCGAAGCGGGTCGCGGATATTGAACGCCACATGGGAAATTCTAATGGCTGGTTAGCCAGGGAGATCAGCGCATGCTGGTGAATGAAGCGAATTGCGATGGGTTTATTCACGACATAACCGAGCAATTAGGCAGGATACTTCCCGGACTCTACCTGGAGTTGAAAGAAACCCCGGAGAAGACCGAGTTGGGCGAGTCGTTTGATGTCTGGGAAATTGACATTCGCGAGCTTCGACAGTCGCTTCACAACGGTAACTTCCCGGCCTTGCCGACTCAATACCAACATCATCAGATACTATTTGACGGACAAGCGCGAGCGAGTGCCCTGTCTGAGAAATTGCCGTCCGGCTCACAGAGGGTTTTCAAAGTGGGCTTTTCAGACGTCGCTATGAGGATCGATCAAGCCATCGAGCGGCTCGATTCGGATGTTGGAGATGATTCGAGAGTGGTGCTGTTGAAAGCGCGAGCCTGCTGGGTTTATGCGTTCTGGTTGTTGGATCGCCGTCAGGTCTTTCTGGTGAGCGTACCTTCTCGATTCACACAGCTTTCCGAACAACTTCAAGCGGGGAACTACTTGCACGAGATGGATTTTATCGGCGCGCTCTATGATGAGATCGAGCGCGTGATGGTGCAACAAGAAGACAGTCTCGATACTGAACGTCTGTAGCGCCGGGCGCTGGCTGTAGCCAAACTGGTTCGCGTTGCTGCAATATGTTTCCTCCCCAATCGGCTTTTTCAGATTCGGAATGTTTTCGCGGATTTCGTCATACGTGAGTGGAGTGCGTTGACGGTCTGGACCGCAACCGCCGCTAATGCTCGAACAATATCGAAGCGTGCTTAATCCAAAGAAGGAGAACTACGATGCCAATCGAGATTCAAAACAGTGTCGGATCGCAAGGCGCCAACAACTCTGATGATGTACGCGCCGTGAAGACAAGACTCATCGAACTGGGGTTCGACTGGCTCAATTCCGAGGGCGTGATCGATAAGGTCGACCAGTTGACGATCGCCACCATCAAGCTCTTCCAGACAATCAAGTCGGGACTCAACGTAATCACCGGCGACGGCAGAGTTGACGTGAACGGCGATACGCTCAAGTGGCTTCAAGCTTCCAACGCTCCACGCTGGCAAGAGATGCCGGCTGGTTCACCGGAGGAGGGATTCGTCAACGACGAATTGAAGGATCACAACGACCATCATGACTTCGGGACGAACTGGCTCGCCGATACGCTGCGGGGCGCGGGTGCAAAATACAAAGCCGACTTCCTGAGTGTGCATCCTGGCGCCGCCGTCCTCTCAATCAATGACACCAGCCTTCCGCGCGGAGGAAACACGCCCGCGCACGCCACTCACGAAAGCGGTCTCGCGTCAGACATCCGGCTTCCTCACAGGGATGGGACGGTGGGCGGCGGCATCACCGTCGCACAAACGGCTTATGACAGGAGCGCAATGCGGGCGATGCTTATCGCGTTTTTGGCGCAACCGCTTGGCAAACGCGTGCTGCTCAATGACTCGGTGCTCAGGGCGGAAGGCCTTTGCAGCTTCGCCGATGGCCACGAAAATCACGCCCACTTTGAGATCAAACCGCCGGCGCGGGCGTGATGGGCAGTCCAATGTCAGCACCGTGAGACGCATGGCCGCCATGTTGGATAGGACGTCCGCCGATGCATAACGGATTGAGGGCGAGTAATCTCACGATTAGCTGTCGCCAGCCGAAGCTGAAACTTCAGCAAGGGCTCTCTTGGGTTTCACAACTCTTGTGAAACTCTGATAGGGCTCGGTCAAGCCCGCTATCAGACGGACCCAGTCACACGTTAGAACCGAGAGTCAGGCAGGCAATGGATATGATTGAGAGCATCGCGATTGATTTCCAGCCCGCATGCAATTCACTGGGGCGGCGTCGAAGCTCGGCGCGGCCTTTCGCGCCGGATATCTGTAGGCCGGCCGCAAACTGAGAAAGGAGCAGCAATGGCAAACCGAAAACACTCTGCATCGAAAGGAAACTCTGCGCCGCCCGACGCAATCGTCTGCTTACCGAAACGGCTACCCCGCAATCTCTGGGTGGCTGCGGCGCGCACAGCAAGCGAGATCAATCCGGTGAACCATCCGCATCTCAACCGGCTTGCAATGGTTATGCCCGGCTTTCGACCTACGCCGCAACGCATAGCCGTGGTTACGACGAAATACTGGGGCAGCGAAGGTGTCCGCCTTACCGTAGGGTTCCTCGACAACCCACCAGCCAATCTACGCAGACGGATTCTGGCGCACATGAACGCCTGGAGCGCGACCGCCAACGTCAAGTTCGTCGAGGCCAGGACCGATCCCGAGGTTCGCATCGCGCGAACGCCGGGTGACGGTCACTGGTCTTACCTCGGCACCGATATCAAGCACATTGCCCCCAACGAGCCAACCATGAACCTCGATTCGTTCTCGATGCAGACGCCCGAGTCAGAGTATCGCAGGGTTGTTCGCCACGAGACGGGGCACACAATGGGTTGTCCTCACGAGCACATGCGGCGCGAGCTTGTGAACTTGATTGATCCAAAAAAGGCCATCGCATTTTTCGGGCGAACGCAGGGCTGGGATCCGCAAGAAGTGCGCCAGCAGGTGCTGACCCCAATCGAAGAATCTTCGCTGATACACACAGCGCATTCCGACCCAAATTCGATAATGTGCTACCAAATCCCCGGCATCATCACAAAGAACGGCAGACCAATAGTCGGGGGGTTGGATATCGACAAATCAGACTCTGCATTCATGGCTTCGATTTACCCAAAGCGTAATTCAACCGGCCGCATCGGCAAGAGCCGAGCAGCCAGACGGCGGACGCAGTAAAGCGCCTCAATCGAGGGGACGGAACAGACATTGATCGAAGGAAAGACCATCTATCGGGAAGCAGCTTTTGGCGGCCTATCCTCCCAGGGTTATCATCTCGATCTTGTGATGGGTCTTCGGTTGATAGCCCTCGGGAGAGTTCATGGCCGCAAGACGTTCGTCGGAGTAGCGGTCGGTCCTGGCTTGCCACACTGAGGCGATAACCTCGGTAAGCTGTTCGTCGCTGGCGCCGCTTCGGATCAGCGATTTCAGATCGTGACCGTGATCCGAGAATAGACACGTCACCAGTTTTCCATCGGCGGTCAATCGCGCGCGAGTACAGCTTGCGCAGAAGGGCTCGGTTACCGAAGCAATGACTCCCAGTGATCCCACGCCGTCGATGAACTCGTAATCCACCGACGGAGCCGTCCCGTTGTCGCGGCCGACTCTTCGAAGCGGATAACGAGCATCTATCCGTTCAAGAATTTCCTTCTTTGAAACGATCTTTTCGGATATCCAGTTATTGGCGTTGCCCACGTCCATGTACTCGATGAAGCGCATCGCGAAGCCATTTTCTCGCGAGAACTCAACCAGAGGAATGATGTCGTCCTCGTTCGTGCCTCGCTCGATTACCGCGTTGATCTTGATCAGATGAAGACCAAGCTTCTTTGCGGCGAAGATGCCGTCGAGGACTTTGGACAAATCGCCGCGCTTGGTTATCCGTTTGAATTTTTCCGGATCGAGAGTATCAATGCTCACGTTGATCCGCTTAAGCCCGGCCGCCGCAAGATCATCAATCTGTTCCGTCAACAGGGAGGCATTCGTCGTCAGGCACAGATCATCAACGCCTTCCAGGCTCGATAGCATCCGGATCAGGCTGTGAAGGTCCTTACGAACGAGCGGCTCGCCGCCGGTGATTCGAATCTTCTCAACCCCCAGACCTGTGAACAAGCGCGCGATGCGCGAGATTTCCTCGAAGGTGAGGATTTCGCGGCGGTCGATCCACACGTACTCATCAAGCGGCATGCAGTACGTGCACCTGAAATTGCACCTGTCGGTGACGGAAATTCTCAAATCCTTAACAGGCCGGTTGTAAGCGTCTGTCAACATCTATGTTTTCTACTCCGAGCTTTTCTCTGATGTATTGAATGACTTCGCCGTTGATGAATCTCTGCTGTTCTCTCACGCTGAAGCAGGGTTTGTTCTTCGCGATTTCACGAGCAAGCAGTGCTGCGCTCATCGAAGGCGCGCTGATCCTATCTTTTCTTTCGACAAGAACAAAGGCGTCGCTGAGATCGAAAAACTGCTGCGCCGAAACTTTGAAGTCCGGATTCGCGGTATCGAGCACCTGCAGGTAGATCGACGGAGTCATGAACCTGCGCAGGCTGTTGCTCTCGACAATAACAAACTCATCTTCTTCAATTCGCTTCTTGAAGGCAGGCAGCGCTGTTATTAACTCGCCCTGTTTCGTGCGCACCCACAGTGAGCGTCTCGCACCCGCGGCAAGAAACCGCGCACTGTCGGTACGCTGATTGGGCTCCCGCTCTTCGCTGATCGAAAACTGGTGTTCGTTGACAGCGCAGCCGCAAGCTTCGCCGTTTACCGAACAGACCCCGTGACCAAACTGAGTTATTTTCGCCGCGGTCCAGTTCAACTCCGGCATTGCGCGAATGATTCCTTCCACAACCGAAGTCTTCCCAATATTCCGCGTATGCCCGCCGACCATCACGAGTCTCATCGTTTCACCAGTGTTTGTATTCTAGCGCAGCGGTCAGGAACTCGACAGGCCGGCTATTCGTCAAAGCGATACAAGACCCGGTCTCCGGTATCGGCCGTCGGCCCGTACACTGAAGGCACTCGCTCGTCGAGCATTCGAAGATAAACAACCAGTTGTCCGCGATGATGCGCCGAATGAGTTATTCGGCGAGTTAAGATCCACGCTCGCGATCGTACCACGTCGAAGAAGGCGGCTGATTCGCGCCACCAGCCGTCAGGCATCGCTCGAAGGATAACAAGTCTGCGCTCGGCGTCGGCTTTGTACTTGTCGATGAAACCCGTTGCGGTACGTTCGGAAGGATTTGGATCACCGGTGTCAATCCCGAGCATCGTCTTCATCCATCGTCCCTCGGACTGAACCTGATGCTCCATTTGCTCGATGACGCTGCGCGACTTCGCATGAGGACGGTAATCCATTGCCGCGACGGGAAACGCCGCCCAGGTTCCGCCGATCTTCAATAGCTCGGTCTCGTACGTATCAAGCAGGAATTCATACGCGCTTCCAGTGCTTTCCGGCATAGGACCTCGCTTGCGCGGCTATTTCTCCTTCGGTCCGCCCGACAGATAATAAAACCGCACGATGATCAGACCGCAAAGGGCAGCGGCGCCTGACAGCAGATCGAACGCTGAAACGCCCGGTGTAACCATCTTTCGAGCGATGATAAAAATGACCACCTCAACCGCTGCTGCGGCGCGGTGAAAGAGAAGCAGGAGTCCGAGCTCCGCGGCGATCGCTATCAGCAAAATGTTTTCGACGATCTTCTGCAGCGAATCATATTCGCTGGTCTGTTGCCACAACCTGGGGAAGTCGCGGACAACCGTGTCGAATGTCGCAAGAGCCGCGGCGACGATAATCAGAAGCGCGAGAACCGACAGGAACAGATGAATGCCGTTCCCCAAATAGAAGTCGATAGCGTGCTCGAAACCGGTTTCGCCGCCTGTGCTGGCCTTGTTTGATTTGCTTTCCTCGCCCAAGCCTTTCTCCTTTAGAACGAATACAGGAAAGACATCCCCGCCCAATTCAATCTTTGGTTCGACTGCGGCTCTCGAAACCAATCCGTGAGCACGCGCCGATACTCAAGGGCGAAGGTGAAATTTGGAGAGAACTTGTATTGGCCATTAACGAGAAAGGTTTGATTGCGCTCGCGTGCGCCCACAATCAGGTCCTGCTCGCGGTTGTCTTCGACGCCGTAGCCGGTGTTCACGCTGAAATTCTTCAGGGTGCCCTGATATCCGGCCGGAGCTTCCCCATGCAACTCGATCCAGCCGCCCGTCGAGTTTATGCCTCGCGCGCGGCCCCCGATAACAATGGTGCTTTGAGCAATGTTGCCGGAGAAAATTCCCAATGCTCGGCCGTGAAACACTTCTCCGGTGAAACGAAGGCCCGATGTGATCCAAAGATTCGCGTCACCGCTGACGCCGTATGAATCGATCGGGCTTCGAACCGTCGTCCCTGCGGGATTGCCCGGCTCTCCAAGCAGTCGCGAATAATGCCCGCTCACTCCCGCGGAAGTTTCCTTACCGTGGGCCGGAGTAGTGAAACCAATCCTTGCTTCGAAGGCCGGGAGCGAACCGCGCTCGCCCAAACCGATAACTCGCGCAGCGGGATTTCCAACGCTGTCGCCGGCATTAGGATCGAGCAGAGCGGTGGTGAAGATGAATTTTGATGTGCCGCCTTCGCGATGTTCGAAACGAATCTGCGGGATTCGGTTCCACAAATTTCCTGATGTAGAAAAAGCGGGAATCCCATAGCCTGACAGCGATGTTGGGTTGAGCGGTGAGAAGACTGCCCAGTCCTGCCCCGCCTCGAGCGAATTCTTCTTCCAGTCGATTCGCCCGTAAGCAAGCCGCAAGCGGAAGATGTCAGAATCGATGCCATTCGCAAACGCCGGCTTGCCGCCGAACAGGTCGAACTCGAATACGCCGGTCAGCTTCGCGTCGTCGAAAATCTTGCCTTCGTAGCGCAATCCGAACCGGCTCGCGCGAAGAGTCGCGGTGAAGTTCTGATGATTCTGGTCCGCTGACACCGTACGTTTCTGCGCGAACAGCGGAATGTCGATGGTGTTGGAGCCGTGACTTCCGTAGGTCGTGTTGAGCAAAATGTTTCCGTAGATCTTGACCGGGAGTTTCGACTGCGTAGTTACGTCGCCTTGCGGCTGCGCTTGCGCGGCACTTGAAGGTTTCGTGGCCGCCTCAGCCGCCGGGCGCACAGGTTCGGCGGGCGCTGGGATGACGCGGGCCGCAGTACTGATCACCGGCGCCGCCGGCTGACCAGAAGCCGTGGAACTGGCTCCCAAAGCCACAAGCGTCTGAGCGTACTCCTCGCGGGTTATCACGCCTTTTGATAGAAGCAATTCAGCTAATTGCCGATCAGCTTGCGACGCCGATGAAGCATCGCTGATCCTCGCGGCTTCCTGGTCAGTGATAATTCCCTTTGACTGAAGCAGCCTGACAAGTGGGCTGACCGAAGTTCCATTCTCTCGCTGCTGAGCGGGCGTGTGGTTGGCGAACGCGATGACAATTAACGCAACGATAATCAGGTGAGAAAACTTTGACATGTCTTCGAACCTCCTTTTTGGAACCTGACGGGACGGTTAATGAGCCTGAATGAGCATAGGCTGTCTAGCGAGAGGAGTCTGTCGGAAAAATTGTTTTTCTCTGCGTGATCTCAGCGCACTCTGCGTCTTTGCGGTGAACTTGCCCGAAAAAACAGCTCACCGCAGAGGCACCGAGAACGCAGAGAACGCGCAGAGTTCTTTTTTCCGACAGGCTGCTACAGCGGGGAGATGCGATGTTCATTCCAGGCGTAGCAATCAAGTGTTATCGGTTTCCTTTCGGTCGCGAGTCCTGCGAGCTCGCTCCGTCTGGCGGCGGCGGGCCTCGTCGTAGTCGTCACGAGGATCGCGGCCAGTCACTTCGCGATACCAGGCAGGGTGATTCGTCCACGCCCATGCGCGGCTGACCACTCCGCGAGTCATTGCGTGAAACGTCCCCGGCTGTCCGAAGGTGCTGAGATAGATGTGAATGAAGATTCCGGCCAGCATGATCAACGCGAATATGTCGTGGAATACATAGCTGATGGCTACAGCAAAACGGCCCGTTATCTCAGGAAACCACATCAGCAACCCGGTGATCAAAAGCACCAGCCCGCCGATTACGATTTCCCAGAACTGAAGCTTCTGCCCGCCGTTGTAAAATCCCACATACTCGGGCTCGACCTTCTCTTCGTTCCTGACGTACCTCTTGATCTCGCGAAGCCACTTGCTGTCCGCATCGGTCCAGGTCATCACGCCTCGCCAGTTTAGAAACTGGAAAAACCAGGCGACGACGAAACCGAGTCCAAACCACGGGTGGAGGAATCGTGTCATTGGTCCTCCTCCAAACAACGGCGCGAGCCAGCGATACGTCCACGGCGAGTACACCGCCAAACCCGAGAGCAAAGCCGCGAAGAAAAAAATCGCCACAGACCAATGAAGAAAGCGAGTGTAAGTTGGATGCCGCAACAACTCGCCTTCGTGAACGACGGTCCGGCCAAGCCCGCCGAAATCGCGCTCTACCACGTCGTCGTACGGTTCAGCGGATGTCGTCATAGTTCCTCCTCTCTCGCTTCAGGCTGCGGCCGCTTCGGTCCGGTGAAGATGTAATGGAAGATGACCGCCAGCAATCCCAACAGTGCGATTAACAAGCCGATCGGCTTTGCCAGCCACTTCCAGTACGTATAGCTGAAGGGTATCCGCGGATCGGCAGGCAGACCGCCGTACAACTCGGGGTGTTTGGCATCGTGAAGAACGTAAATGACATGCGTTCCGCCGATTGAGCTTGGGTCGTACACACCCGCGTCCGCGAAGCCTGATTGCTCTCGAAGCTGAGTCGCGCGCGCCTCGGCCAATTCCTTCATCTCCGATTTCGTGCCGAAATGCAGACAGCCTGTCGGACACGCCTTTATGCAAGCCGGCTCGAGCCCTGCTCCGACTCGATCCGAGCACAGCGTACACTTGAAAACCGTCTTGGTTGACGAATTGAATTTCGGGATGTTGAACGGACATCCGGAAACGCAATATTGGCAGCCGATGCAATTCTCCTGGTTGAAGTCGACGATGCCGTTCGCGTACTGAACGATCGCGCCATCAGCCGGACACGCGCGCAGGCATCCCGGATCGGCGCAGTGCATGCACTGATCTTTTCGCATCAGCCACATCTGCGTTCCATCTTCGCGCTGATGCTCGTTGAACTTGATCAGGTTCCAGTAATTCCACTCCGTCGAGGGCATCGTCTGGTAAGTGTTATCGAAGGTCGTTGCACGAAAGGGATATTTGTTCCATTCGACGCAAGCGACTTCGCAAGCTTTGCAGCCGATGCAGGTGGTGACGTCCACCAACTTGCAGATTTCGAGCTCGCGCTGGACGCCGCCGCCGGGAACGTTCCCGACGTGGCCCGAGATCTGCACAATCTGAAGCGTTCTTTCCGTACCCATGTCGGCAACCCCCTTCTAAATCTTCTCCAGCTTCACGAGGAAGCCCTTGAACTCAGGCGTGTAGGCGTTTGGATCGAAGACCGTGGGCGAAAGCTGGTTGGTGAGGTCTTTCGCCGTCTTGCCCTCATCCTCGGAGATGCCGCGATAACCCCAATGAATGGGGATGCCGATTTGATAAGTCTTCTTTCCATCAATCAACATCGGCTTGATGCGATTTGTAACCATCGCCTTCGCAACGTAGTCCGACCGCGCGCTCGACACCCTCACTTTCTCGCCGCCTGCTATGCCCATCTCGCTTGCCAATTCGGTTGGGATTTCGACAAAGGGCTCGGGAACCAACTGCACTATCATCGGATTGTTTTTGGTCCAGTAGTGATAGTGCTCGGTCAGCCGATACGTCGTGCAAACGATATTGAAGCCCTGCTCGGGCGTGCCAAGCTTGTCGTGCTCCGACTTCATCTGTTTTACAACCGGATTCGTGGACTGATTCGGATGAAGCGGATTGGCGATTGGGCTTTCGAAGGGCTCGTAGTATTCGGGAAACGGTCCCTCCGCGAATGCGCCGAGCGGCGCGAACAAGCGCCCCACGCCCTCGGGATTCATAATGAATGGTCCCATGTGATCCTTCGGGTTCGAGTCCGCTTTGAAATCGGGAATGTCATTGCCCATCCAGCGGCCCGCGGCTTCGTTCCACCAGACTTGTTTGCGCGATGAATCCCACGGCTTGCCGGATAAATCGCAGGACGCGCGGTTGTACATGACCCGGCGATTCGCGGGCCAGGACCACGCCCAATTCTGATAAATGCCAAGGCCCGACGGATCATCCGTGCCTCGGCGTTGCATCTGAGCTCCTGCTTCGGTCCACGAACCGCTGTAAAGCCAGTTGCCGCAAGCCGTCGTGCCATCATCTTTCAACCATGCGAACCCGGGCAATTGCTGGCCGGCCTTGATCGTCACTCCCGGTTGAGCCGGATCGGTGAGGTCGGCGAGAGCGCGGCCGTTGATTTCTTTGGCTACTTCGGAAAGCGATGGGTTGAGAGGATTCGTGTAAGGCCAGGTCAAGCTCAGCATCGCATCGGGAAACTTGCCGCCTTCACTTTGATAAAGCTCTCGTACCTTAAGGAAGATTCGCGCGAGTATTTCCTGATCCACTTTTGCCTTGCCTGGCGCCGGCACCGCGGCGTACTTCCATTGAAGCCAGCGAGCCGAGTTTACGAACGTGCCATCCTTTTCTGCGAATCCCGCGCCCGGCAATCGATAGACGGTCGTGTTGATGTTCTTCATCTCGTCTTTCGTTATACCGGGAGCGCTCCAGAATTCGCTGGTCTCATCCGGGAAGATTTCGCACACAACCAGCCAATCCGCTTTCTTGAGCGCGTTGATGTTCTTTTCGGAGCTCGGACCAATCGCTACGCCGTTCATGCCGAACGCGAACAAGCCTTTGACCTGGCCGTTGTACATTCGATCCCACATCTCGACCCAGGAATATCGGCGGTCTATTTTTGGCAAGTAGTGGAACCCGAAATCGTTTTCCTTCCGGGCGGCATCGCCGAACATCGACTTGAGAAACGAAACCATGAACTTCGGAGTGTTCGACCAGTAGTTGAATGAATCCCATTCCGAAGGCTTGGACACCGTGGGCGTTGTTCGCTTGAGGAACGTCGCCAGATCGGTGTCCGTGGGATTCAACATCTTCAGATAACCCGGGTAAATGTCGAACACGCCGCCCATATCGGTCGCTCCCTGAATGTTCGAGTGACCGCGAAGCGCATTCATCCCGCCGCCCGCTCGTCCGATATTTCCAAGCAACAACTGAAGCATCGCCGCCGTGCGAATCATTTGCGTTCCGAACGTGTGCTGAGTCCAGCCAACCGCGTAAATGATCGTCGCGACTTTTTTCATATCACCGTTCTTGCGAACCGAGGTGAACATATCCGCAATCTCGAGGAACTTGTCTTCGGGAATCCCGGTTATCCTTGCAACCATCTCCGGCGTGTAGCGGGAGTACTGTTTCTTTAGCAACTGAAATACGCATCGGGGATGCTGCAGCGCCGGATCATACGCGGTATTGGGAGGAAGCATCGGAGGAGGCTTAGGTGAGCTTTGTGCCATTGCGCCCACACCGCTGGCCGCTTGATGTCCACCGCCAACAGGGCCCTGTCCCCCGCCCTCGTGACTCTGCTGGGAGCTAGCGGCGGCGGGTCTCGCTTGCGGCTTGGCGGATGCTTCGCCGCTGCTCGCCACGGAACCGGCTCCAGAAGCCGTTTGCGTCCCGCCAATCAGGCCGCCTTCCTGATAATTCCACGTCGATTTGTCATAGACCTGCGTCGCCGAATCAAAGCCCGAATACAAGCCGTCTTCAGGCAGCTTGAATCCCTCTTTGACGATAAACGCCGCGTTGGTGTAGTTGACGACATAGTCTTTGGCGATGCGATTGTTGTCGATCGCGTACTTGATCAGCCCGCCAAGAAGCGCTATGTCGGTGCCGGCTCGTATCTGGAGGAACTTGTCGGCGACAGCCGCCGTGCGAGTGAAGCGAGGATCGATTACGATCAGTTTCGCGTTACGCGTTTTCTTCGCCTCGATGACCCATTTGAAACCACAAGGATGGTTCTCAGCGGGGTTACCACCCATCACCAGCATCATGTCGGTGTTCTTGATGTCGATCCAACCGTTGGTCATTGCGCCGCGCCCGAATGTTGGTCCCAAACTTGAGACCGTCGGGCCATGTCAAACACGGGCCTGGGTTTCGAAGTAGCAGACCCCCATGCTGCGCATCGCTTTGACCGCCAGGAAATTCAGCTCGTTGGTATCGGTGCATCCGCCGGTCCAGCCAATGCCTTCGCAGCGATTAACCAGCCGTCCCTGATCGTCTTTTTCGATGAATGTCTCATCGCGGGTCTTCTTGACCAATCGCGCAATCTCATTGATCGCGTCGTCCCATGAGATATCCTCCCAGTGATCGGAGCCCGGCCGCCGCACTTGAGGTTTCGTCAACCGCCGATCATTGAGGATGTCCTGTTCGAGCGACGCGCCCTTCGGACAAAGGGTGCCGCGATTGATCGGGTGATCTGGATCGCCCTCCACGTGCACCACCTGCGCCGTTGTGTTTTTCGCCTTGTCGCCGAGGGTGTGGATGATTACGCCGCAACTCACCGAACAGTAAGGACAGGTGCTGCGAGTCTCGGTCGTGCGCGAGATTCTAAGCGCCTGTGTTTGCGCATAGACCGGTGCCAGGTTGAAACCAAAGGCTGACCCTCCGATTCCTCCGGCAATGCCTACCTTGATGAAGGTTCTCCTCGAAACTTCCATAATTAACCTCCGTTAAACGAATCGCGAGGCCGGTGAAAGTCCAGCACTGGTGATTCGCGGAGTTGGTTGGTCGAAAGTGGCATCCTGCGCGGCGGAGTCTGTATCTTGCCAGTAGCCGCGAGAGATCGAGATCCTGGACGGAAGCTGATCGCTTCACTACTTCTTCCCTTTCGCATCAGGGTAAGCGTCCATAATTCCAAACGTTAGCTCACGTATACACCTACAGGTTATCAATGTCAATCGCGAATAGTGGCGAACTGGCTTCCCGTGCCCGTTGAAAGCGCAGCGGAATATGCGCCCAGCACGGTATCGCTCCTAAGCTTTGGTACTTGCTGGATCTGTCGCGCATCATTGCAGGCCAAGCTCAGTCTTTGACGCCAGGAACGGTACGCGACAGTGGTGAAGGCATCAGCCGCGAGTTCCTTCACTATGTTTTCGATCGCTTTCAACAAGCCGATGGGGCGAAGTCTATTCAGTTACAGGCTCGCAGCAGGCTCAGTCCGGCTCATTCGGAGAATCGGAACTAGAAGAGCGTTCAACGACTGCTCAATCAGGCGCGGCCACGCGCCATGACTAAGACTCACCCCAAACTTGGACTCCCTCGTATTGATCGCTCGCGTTCGAATACGTAACGCGCCAATTCGACTCGGTTGGAAAAAGACTTTTTCGCGAAAATGTGGCTAATGTGATTCTCAACGGTCCGTGCACTGACGCCAAGCTCTCGAGCTTCACGGCAAAGGCAGGTTCTTTGATCCTCGATTGAACGACGCAACCCAGTTCCCAATTGCCGAGGCGCACAACCTGGGAGACTTGCCGCATATTGATCCGGATGAGGACCTGATCACCAGGAAACTCCCGGCACTCCAGTTCTATCAACTTGCTATTCCGGCTCCGGCTCCACAAGCGGGGCAAGACTTCGATCCGGCCGCCGCCAAGCGTGGGGACGAACTCTTCAGCGGAAAAGCCAAATGCAACAATTGCCATGTCGAACCGCTCTGGACGGAGCCGGGATGGAATCTGCACAAACCTGCCGACGTCGGTGTAGACAGTTTCCAGGCGGATCGGGCGCCTGATCATGCCTACAAGACTTCTAATCTCGCCGGAATATTCATCCGCGAAAACGGTGTGTTTATGCGTCCTGAGAACAAGGGCCGCTTTTTTCATGACGGCCGCTTCAAAACACTTCTCGATGTTATCAATCACTACAACGTCCTGTTTAACCTCGGCCTGACTGATCAGGAAAAACGAGACGTGGTTGAATACCTGAAGTCTTTGCCGGAAGACTAATTTTCATCAGTCGGGCGCGAGTATTTCGAATCTCGCGCCCGACTTAAACCGCTCGATCTAGTATGACTGCGTCGACGTAACCGGAAAACAAACATTGGGAGGAATGAGAGATGGATCATCGTCATCTCGCCTATTCACTGCTGCGAGTTGCCTTCGGAGTGGTCTTCCTGTTTTTTGGCGTGGGCAAGTTTATTGGCGGGTTAGGAAATTTCGTTGCGGGGATGAATGAACGTTTCGCTGGAAAGCTGCCGTCTCAGCTTGTCATCCCTTTTGCGAACGTGCTGCCGTTTGCCGAGGTCATTCTTGGCTCGATGATCCTCATTGGCTTGTTCACCAGACTCTCTCTCACTCTTTCAGGGCTGCTTCTTATCGGGTTGACCTTCGGCACCGTAATGTTAGGTGACGCACCAACCGTGGCACACAACCTTCAATATGCTCTCCTGAATTTTGTGTTGCTGTGGTTGTCAGACTCGAATGCCTTCTCAGTCGATCGACTGCTTAGGCCGCAGCCTCCGCCTTGATAATTGAAAAGTGTGCGATGCGCCCCACTCGCAGCGGGATTCAACGAAAGGAGCTGATGATGATGAAAAGGTCCTTTGCCGCCGTTCTGTTTGCTGTCATTGTTATGTGTGCGCGCGAGCCCGCGCGAGGCGGTCTATGCCGGTTCGAGCAATCTCAACCTGCTCGCTACAGGCTCGACCCGACACAGAGCAGATTCCTAGCGCATGCCTTTGCCGGAGGTTTGCTTTGGTTCATGGGGCACGATCACCTTGTGGCGGCTCGTGAGTTCGCGGGCGAAGCGCAGCTCACTTCCGGCTCGATCAATCCTGCTTCGCTGGAATTGACTGTCAAAGCAGCATCGATGAGCGAGACCAATCCCGTCTTTACCGAACAGCAAAAGCAGATCATCAATAAGGAGCTGCGTGAGATCGTACTTGAGCCGGCGAAATATCCTGAAATTGCTTTCAAGAGTACCGATGTGACGGGCAAATCGCTTGGAAGCGGCCGATACGATCTTAAGATTGGTGGCGATCTCATGTTGCATAGCGTGACGCGTCACATCGTAATCCCTGCTCAGATCACTGTCACAGGAAATGATCTCCGAGCGCGGGGCGAGTTTTCGATCAATCGTGGCGACTATAACGTCAAAGCAACCTCCGCTGTTCACGGGCTGGTGCGTGTGCGTAAAAAGATTAAGTTCACGTTCGATATATTGGGTCATCGGCTCTGAGAAGGCCGGGCACTCTGGAGACTCCGCCCGAGCGCGCCCGGTACTGGCAAGAAAACGTCATCCTGCTCACTACCGTCAGCGCCGCAATGTTTCTAAGTAACGGCCTGTTCTTCATTGTTTGTTTCTTGCTATGACCGCTCGATTGTCCCGGCCACCTGAATAAACCACAATTCTCACAGCGCCGCCCGTCGACATTTGTTGGCTCTCGCCAACACCCAGAGTCTTGATACGCGAGTCGTCCGTTTTGAATTTCCGCGCAAGATATTGGCGCACTATCATTGCCCGCGCCTGGGCAAGCTTCAGGTTATTTTCCTTGTCCCCTGTCGAGCCGGTTTCAGCGACAACAACCGCAAGCCCAAACGGATTGCTCTCGAGATCGCGAAGTATCCGCGGATTGTTTTCAACAGCACGAAATTATCGTCGAAGAAAACGGGAGATGGACAGTATGAGGTTCAAATTGATGGCGAACTGACGCTGCACGGCGTCACTCGACCGATCACATTACCAGCGCAAGTCTCGTTTGACGGTCATGGTCTAACTGCGCGCGGACAGTTCACGGTGCGGCATAGCGATTTCCAAATGAAGCGTATTTCGGCTGGAGGTGGAACGGTCACGGCTAAAGATGAGATAGCGCTCTCATTCAATGTCATAGGTGTAAAGTCTTAGTCCCTCGCTTTGTTTCGGACGAAGCTGCACTAAGTTGCGCTTCGCGTCGATGTGCGAACGTTCTCATCTTTGCCGAAGAGATTCATCGCAATCGGGATAGTGGTAACCACTCCAACCAACACAAGCGTCAACCCGACGGCTCGACGCTGGTCCTTGCTTAGCTTGCTTGATAGCAACAAGCCTATTCCCGCTCCCAACATTCCTCGGGTGCTGGCGATCAGGGCTAGTTCAGGCACTTTCAGCTTATGCTCTTTCACGCGATTATCTCCTTCATGCATGCGTGTCCGTTCGAGCGCCCACCGAAACTGTATTTCTTGCGGACACCGATGGATTGCTCCCGGTCACTGACCAGCGAGCGCCAGTGCCAATCGCTCCGCGGCGCGCTATTCTGGCTTGCGCGCGAGCTCAAATACAGTGCTTCTCAGGTTGTGCAAGGCCCGTGCCCGGACGCAGGCCAAATCTGGTTAGGCGAGTTACGCGACGTTGGATATTTTCTCAAGGCGCGAAGATGAGCGGTGAGTCGCGGGTGGAGAGTCACCGCTCGATCAATGCCGGTGATATCCAAGGTGTTATTTCTTACGCGTAGCCGCGGCCTTCTTTGCAGAACGCGAGCGCGAGGCCGCCGAACGCCGCGCGGCGGCGCTGCGAGCGTGTCGAGATAACGCCGTTTTGGATGCGGCGCTGTGGCCTTCGCGTTTGAGAACATCCAATGTCGCGCGCGAGCGTTTTGCTGACTTCTTTCCCTTGCCGGCGCTCTTTCCTTTGCGGGCATCTCGCGCCGCCTGCTCTCGGGTCTTCGTTGATGCTTTCCCTTTTTTTGGAGGCGTGAGCTTTACCCCTGCCCGGCGCGCTTTCGATAGTCCTATCGCTATTGCCTGCTTTGCCGAGCGTGCGCCGTGCTTGCCCTCGCGAACGTGCTCGATCTCTTCTCGCACGAACTCTCCAGCTTGTGTGCTCGCCGCCTTTCCTTCGCGTTTGTCTTCCGCTGCGCGTTTTAATGTTTCCTTTTCAGGCATGTGAGCTCCTTTCATTCTTCTACTTTGGGCACAACTTTCCTCCAGCCAGCGGCGTTCCACATCGGAGTGAGTTAATTGATTATTCCATCAACGGCGTACAGATTGACTTGAAAGGGGGACGAAGGAAGTGCGTGATTTGTTCTAGGCGCCAGCGTGCCGCATGATTTGTGACAGGAGAAAAATCGTCAGCGTCGCTTCAAGACCGGCAGATCCCAACAGGATTCTTCAACGGCTCATAAGCCGACGAGGTTGATTTCAATCTTGGTGAAGCCATGCTCGCGAGCCCATAGGTCCAGTGGAGCCGCGGCCACTTCATCCACTAACGGAACCGCGAGCCCATATTTCGTGAGGTCCACGGCTTTGATGTAATACTTGCACGCATCGCATGTTTCAATGCGAATGTGATCGTATTCGGGGGAGTGATAGTAGCCAATCTTCGCGGGGTCTTCTTCACCGCATCTCACGCACACGACTCGCCTGAATGGCCATGCCGTCAGACACATCGAGCAGATCAAGTCACGGCCGCCGCTCTCTGACGAGGCCTCTCTGATTTGAAGCACGCTGACCTGAGGTTTGCTTCCGCAGAAGGGACATTGGTTCGCGCCGGCGCCGAACACTCCGTCAATTGGTTTAGCGCGCGACTCCGAAAGCCACCGAGCATACGGCTGAAGGAATGCCTTGGCGAAGAACTCGGTGTCAGACGGCGCTCGCCAAAAGTCGATCAGCATCTGATCTTTTTCATCCTCACTCGCCACGAGTAAATTGCGCGCCTGGCTTGCGAGCGTCTCGGGTCCATTTGATTCGACCGTCTGCAGGAGCAGTGGAAATTTCTCTTTTAAGACGGGCAAGTCGATTTCGAGCGCGCCGCTGGGAAGCCAACGTTTGCGCGTGCGAAGGTATTCATAAATATCCCGCTGCGAGCGCAGCACCACCGCGTAGAAGACAAGCAACTCTCTTGACTCGGGCCTTTCAACAGCAAGCCGTTCCGCGCGCCCTATGAGACTGTCCCACGTTTCCTTCATATCGACTCCGGGATCAGCGCAACACACAGCATACATCAAAGATCAGCACCAGGTTTGAAACTTTTCGCCGCGCGCTTTATCGTGTTTGCCATGCCAACACGCAATGATGCCTGGGAGTTGCTCTGTGAGTACACCAAGGGAGACTCGCTTCGCAAACACGCGCTTGCGGTCGAGGCGGTGATGGCAGCATACGCGAGAAGGCTTGGTGAAGATGAGCAGAAGTGGGCACTCGCCGGGTTGCTCCACGATTTTGATTACGAGATGTACCCGAACCCTCCGGATCATCCGCTGAAGGGCTCCGAGATTCTCCGTGAGCGCGGCTACAGCGAAGAGATCAGACGAGCGATTCTCGGTCACGCAAACTACACCGGCGTCCCGCGCGACACATTGCTCGCGCGGGGACTCTATGCGTGCGACGAGCTGACTGGATTCGTTGTAGCTTGCGCGCTTGTTCGTCCAAACGGGATCTGGGATCTGGAATCGAAGTCAGTGAAGAAGAAATTGAAAGACAAGGCGTTTGCGCGCACGGTGAATCGCGATGAGGTGTATGAAGGCGCGGCCGAGTTGAATGTGGATCTCGGCGAACACATTGACTTCATCATCGCCGCACTGCGCGCCGTAGCCTCGGACGTCGGACTGAAATCACGATCGGATCAATCCGCCGAGCCAGGTGACTGATCTCACGCTCGAATGAACATCGACAAATTGCGAAACATCATTCTTCTGGTTTTATTCGCGGTGCTGGCGGCCCCAGGTATCTCGCGCACCCGCGCACTCGCATTCGAAGGACCGCGAGCAAAGCTTGCGGCGGACGCGTTGCGGCGCGGAGAGGAGCTTCGCCGTCAGTGGGAGCTCGTCGCCGCGGAAGCCGCGTTCCACGAAGCCTCAGCCTACGACTCAACAAGTGTTGAAGCTAACATCGGGCTGGCTCGAATTGCCCGGACTCGACTTGATTACTCGCAAGCCCTGGGTTTCCTCGGTCAGATCCCCGACGCACATAGCAACTCTTCCCAGGTGCTTGCCGAATATGGAATGGTCTACGTCGCGGCGGAAGACCCGAAGCGAGCGCGTCAGTACTTCGAGCAGGCGCTTCAAGTTTCGGCTAACGACGCCGCGGCAACGATCGGGTTTGCGTGTGTAGAGTTGTTGGAAGGTGATTGTGATCGCGCCGAGGCCAGGCTTCACGGACTGCTTGCGCGCGATGCGACAAACAGCGCCGCTCGATCGATGCTTGCGCGAGTTCTGCTCGAAACCAATCGTGGCGCAGAAGCCACGGCCGAAGCGCGGCAAGCACTCTCGTTGGACGCCTTCAATCTCGACGCCCTCTATGCGCTCGCATACGCGAAGTCGATTGAGCATAACGCGTCCGAAGCGCGGTCGTTCGCGCGGAGAGCCGTTTCACTCGATCCATTTCACATTGCGGCGCGCCGAATGCTGTCGCAATACGTCGATGGTCAAGCGGGCTACAATCAATCAGTGCCGGCGCAGGCCCGCGCGTGCTACGATCGCGGACGCAGGTTGAAGGACGCCGGCGAGCGAACGCAGGCAGTCGCGGAACTCGAAGCCTCGCTGCGGATCGAGCCCCGCTACTATCGCGCGCTGATCGCGCTTGGCGACGTTTGGCTGCGCGATGGTGATTACGATCGAGCGGCCGGGATCGCGCGGCTTGCGATTTCGTGCGATCCGGATGGCACGCTCGGTCATCTGGAGTTGTGCTGGGCCTATCGCGGAATTCACGAACGCGCGCGGCGCGAGATAGGAGCCGCGGACTTTTCAGACTCGCTCGACAATCGGCCCGCGCCTTCTGCTTATGCCGCAACTCGCGAAATCTTCCCCGAATATCCCAGGCTCAACAAACGGCAGCAGTCGGTGATCGACGCGGCGGTGGGGCCGCTCGTGTCTTTCCTTCCAATGCTGGCGCGCAAGAAGGCACGGCATTATTTGCTGGCGTATGATCAGCGGCCGGGTGATATTCGCGGATTCGCGGACGTTGGCGGCGACAAGACCTTCGATGGCCGGTTCTACGACAGTCTTCGCGGTGTCGGCGGCCGCGTGGCGGTATCGGGCATCGAGTACCTGGAACAGGCGGCGCGCGGCGGATTCAACACGATTGCGCACGAGTTCGCGCATCAGGTTCACATCGCGGCGATGGCGAGGCGCGACGTCGCCGCGATTCATCAATTGTACGAAGAAGCGTGCCGGGAAAAACGAACACTGGATCACTACGCTGCCGCGAACGAGTACGAATATTTCGCGCAGGGTTATGAGGCGTTCATATCTGAGCGAAAGCGCCCGGGTTTCGGCATAACGGGACGTCACACGCGAAATGAGCTTGCCATGCGCGACCCGCGGTTGTACAAATTCCTGCTCGTGCTAACCGGCAACTCGGCGCCTCAGAGAGCGGCCGGATATTGAGGTTGGTTCAGAATCACGTTTGCTTGACAAGAATTCTGGCTGCGTGCGAGTATGCTGCGCGGAGCTTTCCCGTGAGTAGTAGTCAGCAACTTCGACTGCTTCGCAGGCATCCCAGAGTTGAACCAATTTCAGTACAACTAAAACGGATAGGGCGCACATTTCGAGTTTGCTCGGATGAGATCAGTTCAGGAGGAGTATCATCTGATGAAAAGATTACTAACAGTGGTGGTGGCGGCGCTCGCGTTGGGGCTGGCGCTGTTTGTACCGCTCGCCTCAGCAAGTACGACCGCATCGGTTGCGGCCGCCCAGGATCAGGCGGAAGCAGATGCGTACAAGGCGTGGTACGATGCGAACAACCTTAAGGATTACGCCAAAGCGATGCCGCTGGCAAAAGCGTATATCGAAAAATTCCCGACCGGCAAATACGCTGATTATCTGAAGAAGACCTGGATTCCTTCGATTCGCGGATACTTTTACAAGCAGGCCGCCGATGCCAAGAACGTAGCTGAAGTGATTCGAATCGGCAAAGAAGTACTCGCCGAGGATCCCGATAATCTTGACTATCTGTTAGCGCTGGTTGTGCAGATCCGCGCGAATGAACTGTTCGCGAATCCACCGAACTACGCGCACGCAAGTGAGGCGGCGGATTTCAGCGGGCACGCGATTCGACTGATTGAGGCGGGGAAGGCTCCGGCAGCCGCCGATCCGAAGACGCCTTTCAATAAGGGCGCGACTCTGGCATATCTGCACGAGACCATGGCCAAAGTGAATGAAGGCCATGCCAAGAGTCCCGACAAAGCGCTCGCCTCATATGAGAAAGCCGCGGAGCTTGATCCCGCGAATGCCGCGTACTTCTTCCATTGTGGCCGAATTCACAATGACAAGTACGCCGCAGCCGCCCAGGCTTACGACGCAGCGCAGAAGAAGGCTGACGCAATACCAGACGCGGAGAAAACCGCCGCCGAACCCAAGCCCGAGGTGAAAGCAGCAGTGGACGGGGCGAAAGCTGCTCTGGCGGAAGTCAACGGTCAGGCTGATGCAGTCATCAAGTGCTGGGCCCGATTTCTCGGCTTAACAGCGGAGAAGAACACGTGGGGTGAAACGCGCGCGAGGATCCTGCAGGCGTTCACGGAACTGTACAAGTACCGGCACAACGGCTCGACCGATGGCATGGACAAGCTCATCGATCAGAATAAGCAGGCTTCTCCCGCGAATTCCGGCGCGACCAATGCCGCAGTCAAGCAATAGTCGTTTTTGATGGAAGATGGATCGCTGAAAGGGCCAGCTCCGGTGTGGAGCTGGCTTTTTTGCTTGATCGATCGCGAGGGCGTCCAGGGTCACGTTAAATATAACGGCCCAGCGGTGGGTGTGTTATATTCAAAAAGCGCATCGCATGCGCGCGGCGTATGATTTTATTCGAACGCGAAAAGCTGTTGTCTCAACTCGAACAGAAGATCGGCTACTCGTTCCGATCTCGCGCGCTGCTTGATCGCGCGCTCACGCATCGCTCATTCGCGAACGAACGTGTAGGCGAAAACTGCCTGCACAATGAATCGATGGAGTTTCTTGGCGATTCGGTTCTCGGCTTCGTCGTAAGCGCCTGGCTGCTGGAACGCTTCCCCGACCTCTCCGAAGGAAAGCTCTCAAAGATGAAGGCCTTTCTCGTGAGCGAGTCCAGTCTTGTCGAGCTTGCGGGGGCACTGGACCTGGGCAGCTACATTCTTTTGAATCGCGGTGAAGAAAAAACGGGCGGCCGCCGCAAGCACGCTCTGCTCGCCGATGCGTACGAGGCACTGATCGGAGTCATCTACATCGACGGCGGCATCGCGGTCGCTGAAAAATTCCTGCGTCGCGAGCTTCGCCAGAAGCTGCAAGGCATCGATCCCACTTCGATGATTGGCGCCGATTACAAGTCCGCGCTCCAGGAAAGGCTTCAGGGAGCGGGAGTACCGGCACCTGAATACGCGGTCGTCGAAGTTACCGGACCAGATCACCGGCGAAGCTTTCGAGTCGAGCTTCGAGTTGGCGGCCGCGCGATTGCGACTGGCGAGGGAAATACGATCAAGCTCGCTCAACAGGAAGCCGCTCGAAATGCGATCGAGTCAGGCGATCTGATCAACTCAGCCATTGAGCAAAGACGCGCAGCGCGGCCGGCAGATCAGACCGCTAATTCCGGCGCACCGAGCGCAAACAGAGTCGACCCGGAACTGATCGAGGAACAATTCAGCGCTCCGTCAAAAGATGACGAGGTTGAACACGATTCGATTCCACTGGCGCGCGCCGTTCAGGCCACGAGCGCGTCAGAATCCGCGGACGAATTGCGCGCTGAATCTCCGGACGAAGCGTTTGCACGCGAAGCGAGCCTGGCACTCGGCGCCGAAAGCGATTGATGTTGAGCTTTCGATTGTGAAGTGGGAGTGCCCTTTGGGATAATCAAGTCTATGAGCGATCAAGTCGAAGCAACCGAAACTGCTCCGAGTGTCGAGGAAGGCCCTCTCGCCGGAAGCAGCAAACTGCCGATGCCGGAAGTACGAAGTGTGGACATGGCGGACGCGAAGCCCACCGGCGTCGTATTCAAGAAAAGCCTGCCTCGCGAGTATTTCGAATCAGCCGTCGTTACACTGATCATGGCATTGTTTGGGATGACCTTCATTGTTCAAGCGGTCAAAGTTCCGACCGGCTCGATGAAGAACACGATCTGGATTCAGGATCACCTGCTGGTCAATAAGTTTATCTTCGGCCCAGATCGCTGGAACATTCCGATCCTTCCTGGACGCGAGATCAGACGCGGTGACATCGTCGTGTTCAAGTTCCCGAAGACGCCTGAGACTAACTTCGTTAAACGCGTGATAGGGCTTCCGGGCGACACGGTCGAATACGACTTCAGCACGAATTCGGTTTACATAAACGGACAACCGCTGCCCGAGCGCCGGGTGTTTGTTGAATCTCAATACAATGACGACCCCTCACCTTTGGTTGAGCAGCAAAGCGATCCCGATGGGCAGGGCGCGCAGTGGACCGCCTACTATTATCAGAACGATCACGAGAGCGTCGCATCAAACTACAGCGAAGACGGCGCGAAGTATGCCACCAGGCAACCATTCAAGGTTCCCGTCAAAGGCGACCCGGTCACGGACGAAATCCGAAGCGATCCACAAATGCAGCGAATCTACGACGCGAATAACGACGGGTTATACGACACCGATCAATACTTCTGCATGGGAGACAATCGCGACAACAGCCTCGACAGCCGATTCTGGGGCACGGTTCCTCGCAGCAGCATAGTCGGGCGCGCGATGTTTGTTTACTGGTCGATCGATCGGGGCGTAGACGAGAAGGGTGGATCATCCAATCCGCTGCTCGACTTCTTCACCAGGAGCCGGTGGTCGCGAACCGGCAAGTTCATCAAGTAAGCGAACTGATTCGCACCTCCTTGTTATGAGAACTGGCGAACCCGGCCCGCCCACCGACGCCGAGCTTCAGAGTCTGCGCTCGCAGATCAGCGACCTTGGCTATCAGATTGATTCTTACAAAACAAAGAAGGCGGCGGCGTTTGGACTGGGTGTCTTCCTGCTGTTGTTGGCAATCGGCGCGGTCTATGATCTTGTCACCGGCAATAGCGGAGTGTGGATGATGGTTGGTGTCACGCGCGATAGTCTGAATTGGATCGCAGGCGGACTCGGAGTGGTATCGCTGATGTTACTGGGTATTGGAGTCAGCATGATTCTGCGGACCGACAAAACTCTGGCAGCGAAACTGGACGAGGCGGAACGAGAATACGCCGAGTTGATCGAGTGCACGACACGCAAACGATAGCCGCATGATTTGAAAGGCATTCTCAATCTTCGTGAGATATAATCCGCCCGACAAGGAAATCTTAAGAAGGAGTATTCCGTGAGCACATACGCAGTAGATTACATCGAAGCCATTGAACATCTTCCAGATGGCGCTATGCTCCGGGTTGAGGGAGTCAGTTGGAATGAGTATGAGCGCCTGGTCGGCGAACTGCAGGGGACATGGCCCGGAGTGCGAGTAACCTACAACCACGGGAGACTCGAGATTATGAGCCCCACATATGAGCACGAGGATTACAAAGGTTTCATCTCCAGCCTCGCACGGATAGTGTCGGAGGAGATGGGTGTGACTTTGCAGGCTGCCGGCGCCACAACGTATAAGCAGGAGTTGCTGCTTCAAGGTTCGGAACCAGATGAGAGCTTCTACGTGCAGAACGCGGATGCGATCATCGGTAAGCTACGCATTGATCTCAGTATTGATCCGCCGCCCGACATCGTTGTAGAAGGGGACATCACCAACGAGTCGCTCAGCAAGTTTCCAATATACTCCGCGTTCGGCGTGCCTGAGATCTGGCGCTATGACGGCAAGCAGGCGCTCATCTATCATCTTGTCGATCAGAGCTACGCCGCGTCTGATGTGAGCTTGTCGTTTCCATTGCTGACGGCCCAGGCAATGACTGACTTCCTCGAACAAAGCAAGACCCAGGGGCAATCCGCCGCTCTCGCAGCATTCCGCAAATGGTTTCGAGCATCGTTGGAAGCTTAAGCTAAATGAAAGCGGACCCGGTCAAGCTCGAAATATTCAAATCCCTCTACTCATCGGTAGCCGAAGAAATGGGCGTGAGCCTTCGCCGCTCGGCCTTCTCGCCAAACATCAAAGAGCGCCGCGATTACTCGTGCGCAGTGTTTGATCGTGACGGTGTATTGATAGCCCAGGGCGATCACATGCCTGTGCATCTTGGTTCGATGCCTATGTCTGTTCGCGCCGCGCTCGACATCGTGAAGCTCGATCCCGGAGACATTGTTGTGCTCAACGATCCATATGCCGGCGGCACTCATTTACCTGACGTGACGATGGTGGCGGCCGTGTTCGGCGAGGGGGCGAGAGGGCGATGGGGCGAGGGGGAGACCGCAAAGGCCCGCCACGAATCGCCGCGTCGCCGTGTCTCCCCGTCGCCTCGTCCGCTCTTCTACGTTGCAAATCGCGCGCATCACGCCGATATCGGCGGCGCGACGCCTGGGTCGATGGGACGCGCTGAGGAAATCTATCAGGAAGGACTAAGGATTCCTCCGGTCAAGCTGATGATCGGGGGACGCGTCAACGATGACGTGATGAGATTGATCTCGGCGAACGTTCGAGTACCGGAAGAGCGAGAGGGCGACTTGACCGCGCAGCTCGGCGCGATCGCTACCGGGCGCGAGCGGCTTCTTGAGATAGTCGAACGATATGGATTCAAAGAAGCCGATCTTTACGCGGCTCATCTGATCAATTACACCGGCGAAATGATGCGCCGCGTGATTAGAGAACTGCCCGACGGCTTTTATGAAGCCGAAGACTTTCTCGACGACGACGGCTATTCTGACGATCGAGTGCGCATTGCGGTTCGAATTGAAATACGCGGCGACCACGCCGACGTTGATTTCACCGGCAGCTCGCCTCAGGTTCGCGGACCGATCAACGCAGTCGAAGCGATCACCGTCTCGGCGGTCTATTATGTCTTTCGCTGTTTGATCCCCATGAACGTTCCCGCGAGTTGGGGAATCATGCAGCCGATCAACGTCACCGCTCCGGAAGGCACTGTTGTTAACGCGCGGCCGCCAGCGGCGGTCGCGGGCGGTAACGTCGAAACTTCGCAGCGAATCGCCGACACAGTTTTACTCGCCTTGTCTAAGTCGGGTGCCGAGGTTCCCGCAGCGAGCCAGGGCACGATGAACAACCTGACGATAGGCGGAACAGACTCGCGCACCGGCAAGCAATTCGCTTATTACGAAACCGTCGCGGGCGGAATGGGCGCGCGGCCGGGGCTTGATGGCATCGACGGGATTCACACTCACATGACCAATTCGCTGAACACGCCCGCGGAAGCTCTCGAGTACGCTTATCCGTTGCGCGTGCATCGATACGCCATAAGACACGGAAGCGGCGGTGGCGGCCAGTTTCGAGGCGGCGACGGCATCGTTCGCGAGGTGGAATTGTTGAGCGACGCGCAAGTGACGATCCTTTCCGATCGGCGAAAGACTCGGCCGTATGGTTTGAACGGCGGCGAGCCTGGAACAGCGGGGCGCGCGGTTCTGATAACTCAGGACGGCGAGCGACAGTTGAACGGCAAAGACTCGACGCATGCAAGCGCCGGTGACCGGATTCGAATTGAGTCGCCCGGCGGCGGCGGCTACGGTTCGAAAACGAAATGACCCTTCCCCGCGAAGTCCGTTTCATGACAGCGCGCATGGGCCTTTGATAAGATTGCTCCCGAATGAGTGAAGCGATACGAGATCGGCTCTTGCGTGTTCGCGAACGAATCGCGCGAGCTGCCGAACGCTCCGGAAGAACCGCCGAAGACATCACACTCATCGCCGTCTCAAAAACATTCGATCCACAAACAGTGCAGCAGGCAGTCGACGCCGGCGCCCGAGACCTCGGGGAGAATCGTATTCAGGAAGCGCTGAGCAAAGCCGGGCAGATCAATGGCGGCCCGCGCTGGCATTTAATCGGTCATCTTCAATCGAATAAGGCTCGGCAAGCGCTCGAGACGTTTGATGTTATTCATACCATCGACAGCGTTCAGTTGGCTGAACGGCTCAATCGAATAGCCGGTGAGTTGAATCGTCGGCCCAACGTGCTGATTCAAGTCGATCTCGCGCACGAACCGACAAAGTCGGGCGCCGATGAGCTAGAACTTCCTGGAATCATAGAAGCTCTCGACGCCGCCGGTCACCTGAACTTCCGCGGGCTGATGACCCTGCCTCCGTTCTTCGAAACATCCGAACAGACGCGGCCATTTTTTCGCAGGCTTCGCGAGTTGATTGAGGGCTTGAATCGAAACCGTGAGAGCGACCGCCAACTGACGGAGTTATCGATGGGAATGAGTCACGACTTTGAAGTAGCCATCGAAGAAGGCGCGACGATGGTGCGAGTGGGCACCGCGATTTTTGGAAGCAGAGAGGTTAACGATTGACTTTACTGGCGCTGGTTCTTTACTGGCTTTCACTGGTGGTGCGGTGGGGGACGATAGCCGTCTCGTCTCTCTTCTTCTTGCGAGTCGTGCTGTCATGGTTGGGCGCGAATCCATTCGGCAGAATCCCTTATCACCTGACTCGGATCACCGAGCCGATGGTGCGACCCGTACGTTCTCAGTTCGGCGGCATGCGTTTGCGCTATGACCTGATCCCTCTGTTAGTGGGAGTGTTAATCCTTGTTACCGGATTGTTTATCTCGAGCATGCTCGGCCAACTTTCGCTGATACTCCTGGCGATTGGCAAGAACGTGATGGAAGGAGCGTTCGCCTCCGGCGCGATGGCCGCTGAAGTAATCAAACTGCTGGGTCTGCTCTACGTTGTAGCGATCTTCCTGAGATTTTTCCTGCCGTTTTTTGGTGTCGGCTACAGACACAAATTCTTTCACTTCCTGTTCGTGATCACCGAGCCGTTGCTCAAGCCGCTTCGCAAAATTTTCATCGCGGGCATGTTCGACTTCTCGCCGATCGTTGCGATGTTCATCGTTCAGATCCTGACAAACGTGTTGGCTGAGATCATCAGCAAATAAGCCTGGAGGCCGGGTGCTCGATCTCAAAGAGAAGGACGGCGCGGTCACTTTGAGAATCCGGGTTCAGCCGCGCGCTAGACATACTGAAATCGTTGGCGAGCATGCCGGGGCGCTCAAGCTTAAGATCGCCGCGCCCCCGGTGGACGGAAAGGCGAATGAGGAGTGCCGGCGCTTCCTTTCGAAGCTGTTCGGTGTCAGCATCGGCGCGGTTGAAATAGTCTCGGGTGAATCATCGCGCGAGAAGGTCGTTCGGATCCACAAGACGAGCGCGGCGCGGGTCAACGCCGTGCTTCTGCCCCTGCTCAGTCAGGAAGCATTTTGTGCGACGAAGCGATGAAACGCCATTCGGCCCGAGCAGAAAGACAACGGTGGCAGCCGCCAGAAAAAAGAGCCCGCTCACAGTCAAAGTGAGCGGGCTCTTTGCCTGACCGGTATCGCTTTATTTGAACTTGAAGTTCGTTCGATGAATGGTCCCGTCATTCAACTTCACGACCAGTTGACGACACGTGTTTACCCAGGCCTTCTCTGTCTTCCAGACATAGGTGTACACGTTAGTAGTCGGATCGAAGGAGAGGCTGCTCGATCCAGCCGTTCCTGTCTCCTCGATGCCCTCAACCTGGGCAGTCGAGTCACAGACGATTTGCTCTGACTTAGGATAACCGAGTTCGAAGATGTTCAGTCCTTTGTTTCCGCCCAGACTGAACTTGACCGGCACGCTCGCCCCAGCCTTCACCAGGTTTACTGTAGGGAGGTTATCAACGGGTTGGAAGAAACCTGTGAAGTTAAAGATCACAAATACGGTCGCCTCGTCTGTCGCGGTGAGCCCGCCCGCATCGGTGACTCGCACCTTGATCGTATGCGTGCCCGGTGCAGTCAAAGCAGCCGCCGAGAAAGTCACGGTTTGACCCGGCGTCTCGAAGCTGCCGTTGTTGTCCAGGTCCCAATCATAAGTGAGTGTCCCGCCGTTCGGGTCGCTGCCCGTTGCGCTGACGAGAACGGACTGACCCTCAATCACCGAGTACGGTCCGCCCGCGTCGACTGTTGGCGGCGCGTTGAGAATCAGGCCGACCACAACCGGGTCGTGATCGGACGCGCGGAATGCGCCCGGATCATAGAACGTGATGAACTGATTCGCCGTCTTGAAGTTGAAATTGTAGTCGAGGACAACCGGCTCATCGGCGTTGACATGGAACTCGGTTGCGCCGGTCACTTGCGAGGACAGGCTTGAACTGGCAAGCGCGTGATCAAGATAACCTGACTGCCCGTCGAATTGATACGAATATGCTTCGGGTCCCACGAAAGCATTTATCAGGTCCGTGTAGCCTGCGAGCTTGATATTGCTGATCGGATCTTCCTTCGCGTAGGAATTGTAATCGCCAATCAGCAAGAAGTCCGGATCGCCGCTTCCGGTGGGATCCGTCCCAAGCCAGTTGACTAATGCCGTCGCAGCCTTGGCGCGCGTCAGGTTACAGTTGCCCTGACCATCACCCGTATCCGGGTCGCCTACATCATTGCAGTCTGAGCCCTTCGACTTCAGGTGATTGACCACGACTGTGAACTTAGCGCCGGTGGAAGTCTGACTAAACGTCTGGGCCAGCGCCGGACGATTTTTCGTGTCAATGAACTGGGGATCAACGGTCGAATTGAGAACGGCGTATGCCCCGACAGGCGAGACAGTCGCGGGCTTGTAGATGATCGCGACGCGAATCTCATCCGTCCCTACCACTCCCGTATTGATGAACGTGTAAGTCCCGGGCGCCGTCGCGGCGTTCAGGCCCGCTACAAGGTCTTCAATTGCACTGTTGGGAGTCGCGTCATTTTCTATCTCACTCATCCCGGCAATATCCGGATTGATCGTGGTGATCACGCTTATGATCTTGTCCCTCTGGCGAGTGAACTCAGCGGGGGATTCCGCGCCGCGCGAAGTCGGGAACCCGCCGCCCAGCCCGTTGCCGTTGAAATAATTCAAGACGTTGAGACCGGCGACTTTCAGCGTGCCGCCGACAGAATCGGGCGCAGCCGGCCGCGGGTTATCCGCGGTGAAGCTGATCGGACCAACTGGTTGCACGCGGTAAACCCCAAACCTCTGATCCAGCACCCCTGACAGCCCGCCGCTTACCTTATAACCGACCCGCAGAGTGTTGAATGCGCTCAGCCCTCCAGTCGGATAAAGCGTCGGGTCGATGTTTTGATTGTTGTTTGCGTCATCCAGCAAGATACGTCTGCGGTCGTTTAGATCTTGTTGCGCGATTGCGGCGGCACCGGGCGTCGTGATGTTGGTCGGATTCAAACATCGCCCGTCTACAGAAAGACCTACTTCGCCGAAACGGCCAAGGGTGAAGTTATCGGTGACGGTAAGATCCTGCGTGATGTTGATCAGCATCCCCTCGTAGCGTTCCCAATCAGTGAGGCTTGCGACTGGAAGCGAAACGGTCGTGGATGTGGGCAAACTGTTGCCGGAACTACAGACCGTGACAGTAGAGACGCTTGTCAGTTCTGTCAGAGTAAAACCGGCAGTCCCAAACTCGAAGACTGTTCCCTTCGCCCGGACCTTATCTCCGGCGCTGACCGGAGTACTCGCGTGGAAAACAAAGATTCCTTCTGACGTGGCTGGATCAGCATCAGCATCGGAATCTTCCTCTTGAACGAAGAAGCCACTAAACTGGCCGGCGGCCTGATAATCGCCGACGACGATGCCTTCGATCTCCACAATCGATCCCGCCATCGGGCTGGTCGCGCCGCTACCCTGGATGTTGTGAATAAGAGTAGCTGGGTTGCCGCAGATCAATACAACCGGCGTCGAAAAACTGAAAACAAAGTCTGCTGCCATCAAGTCTGGTGGATCATTCGTATCCTGGTCCATCACCTGGCTCGCCACGATTGTCACGGTGACTGTTTCGTTATTAACAAAATCGCTGGTGGGATCGAGAGTGAAGGACGTCGGACCGCCGCTCACCGCAGCAGTGTGGGAGCCACTTAAGCTCCCGGCGATTGTGAACCACGTGCCGCTCACGTTTACGGGCTCGCTGAAGTTGATTGTGATATTAGAGTTCACGGCGACGTTGGTAGCGCCGTTGCTCGGAGATGTGGTCGATACGATTGGCGCCGCATCGCCGATGTTGGGTGTGATCGAAAAATTGTCTACAGCCAAACCATCATCGGAGCCTGAGGGATCATCATCTATCCAGCGAATGAAAAATGAAGCGCCGTTGGGGATGGTTAATCCGGCAATATTAAAACTGATACCAGTCCGATTTGCCGCCGCATTGCCGTCCTTGGCCCCGACCGTCACCGTATTCGGCGTTGTAAAATCGAGCGCGTTTACATCAATGTAGGTTCCGGTCGTCAAATCTGTTGCATTCAAGCTGTACTGAAAATCGATGCGGTCGGTTCGCGCCGCGGCTCCGAGACGCCACTCCTCGCCAGTGTACGAGACAGCAAGCGTGCTAACGGTAGTGCCTGTGTTGTTGGTGAACTTTGCCCCGAAGAATGGTATCAAAGTGCCGCTGCGAAGCGCGCCGAGGGCGCGGTCGGTGGCGCTAGTGGTTCCGTAGCTGTAGATGTCGCCGGTAGCACTTCCGCCGTTATCAGCGCCGTACTGCTCGTTATCGCGAGCTCCTCCGCCGCCTTCGGTGATATACCAACCCGTGGGCAGTGTCGCGTTCGTTGTGCCGGCGATTGCCAGCGTATCGAAGTTTTCCGTGCTCGGCGATCCCAACGTTGTCAGGCTGATGGAACCCGAGCCCGTGTCAGCCGAGATCCTTGCGGTGTGAGGCAACACCACCATTACGACCGGTAACGCAATCGCAGCGAAGGCGAGCAAGAAAATCAACCAGGAGCGATTGAGTGACTGCCTGAGTCGTAAACCGATTGTGTGAGTTTTATTAATAGAACGCCTCGCGGTGCGGGCGGATGGGGAAGTGGGTGGTGTTTTCATGATTGATCCTCCGGTTCGGTTCTGGGTGCCTGGAGACACACGACTGTGCAGCCCAGGGGAACTTCCTTTCAATTTGTCTAATTGGCCTTTTCTGGAACTTACCTGACAAAACCTTACTGTCAGGTAGTGCGAGATTCTAACGGGGAATCTGTACCAGTGCAAGCGGACATTGAACTCAGTTGAGTCTACTGCCTTCGCGCGAACATCGGCCGGAACCTTGTTGCCGGACGACTCCGCTTCAATCAGGCTTTTAAACTCGCCCAACCCATCGCGTTGCTCACACGCGCGGCATTACCTTATACTCCCAAGTCTCGGGAATTGGTTCATTTCGCGGCAATCAAATCGCAAACATCCGACCTCAAGCTCGAGCCGGCGCGGTCGATTTTCGATGGGCATCGATTGATAATCAACACACGCTCTTAACCGACGGAGGCAGGTACACCATGTCAGGACATTCAAAGTGGCATTCAATCAAACATAAGAAAGGCGCCATAGACGCCAAGCGCGGCAAGATGTTCTCGAAGCTCATCAAGGAACTCACCGTAGCTGCGCGAGGTGGCGGCGACCCCGCGGGAAACGCTCGCTTGCGCAAAGCGATGGATGACGCCAAAGCACTCAACATGCCCAAGGACACTATGATGAACGCGATCAAACGCGGTACCGGCGAGATCGCGGGCGCGGCCATCGAAGATATCACCTATGAAGGCTACGGCCCGGGCGGCGTCGCGATTCTCGCCGAATGCCAGACCGACAATCGCGTTCGCACCGTGGCCGAAATTCGGCACATCTTTTCTAAGAACGGCGGTAATCTCGGTGAGACTGGCTCGGTCGGCTGGATGTTTCAAAAGAAGGGCAGCATCATCATCGACAAAAGCGCGGCATCCGAAGAGAAAATCATGGAACTGGCTCTGGAAGCCGGCGCTGAGGATGTGAGCGACGATGAAGTATCCTGGGATGTGGTGACCTCGCCCGAAGATTTCAACGCGGTCCTCGATGCAATCAAGGCCGCCGCCATTGAACCGCTATCCGCCGACGTTCTCATGCGACCCACGAACTCGGTTCAGGTGACCGGAGCGACGGCTCAGCAAGTTCTCCGGCTCATGGAGGCACTCGAAGATTCCGACGATGTTGCCAACGTAGCAGCTAACTTTGATATTCCCGCCGAGGAAATGGAGGCGGCCGGTTGACGCTCGGTCCTACACGCGAGCCCGCGCCGCATCGCACTAAAAGAGCGAGTGCGCGTTCGGTGCGAGTGATGGGTGTTGATCCGGGGAGCAGCACGACCGGATACGGCGTAATCCAAAGCGACGGACGGCGGTATGAATTGATCGAATGCGCGGGCGTCCGCGTTCCCTCGAAGTTGTCCTTTCCCGAACGACTCCTGTTGATAAGCAAGAAACTCGAAGAAGTAATGGAGCGGCTCGCGCCCGACGCTTGCGCCGTCGAAGAAACGTTCTATGCCGTGAACGTCAAAAGCGCGCTCACGCTTGGGCACGTGCGAGGCGTCGTGCTGCTTGCGGCCGCGCGCGCGGGCATCGAGATATTCGAGTACTCGCCGCTCGAGATCAAATCGGCCCTCGTGGGCTACGGGCGGGCGGAGAAAAAACAGGTCCAGGAAATGGTGCGCCTGCTTTTGAAGTTAGAGGAACCGCCGGCGCCGCTGGACGCCTCCGATGCGTTGGCCGTCGCGATTTGTCATGCGAACACCGCTTCGACCAAAGCGTTGTTGCCTGCTATTGAGCGACGGACGCGGCGGTAGTAATATACCAACTGTCAACGGGCCGTTGGCGTAACGATCGTTCGGAATAGACTCTCAGGTTTTCTGCTGGTCTTCCCCAACGCCCCGAGGTAGAGCGCCCACTTTATGGATCGGTCTAAAAGCCATGACGGACCTCTACGGAATTCTTGGGCTTACTCCTCGCGCGACTTCTAATCAGATCAAGTCGGCCTATCGGCGGCTTGCGCGCAAGTATCACCCCGATGTTTCAGCCTCGCCGGATGCGAGCGCGCGGTTTGTATTGATCAACCGCGCATATCAAATCTTGAGCGATCCCCACCGCCGTGCCGCGTATGACAACGGGCAGTACAACGATTCGCAGAGAACGTTCTATGCTTCGCGGCAGGCTGAAGTCGTTGCGATGCAGCGTCACTTCGATCGCATCGTTGACGAGTGGCTGGCCCGCGACAAGCAAGAGGCGGCAGCGCGCTCGCATGCAGTTCTGATCGTAGTGCCGCTGTTTCTCTCGGCTTTCTATGTAATGGTCTCGAAGCCTACGATGATCGAAGAGTCGCGCCTGATCGGGCGAGTGTTGATCCTCGCGCTGGCGCTCTACGGGTTAATCTACCTGGTGAAGAATCTTTCGATCGTGTTGTCGCGCTACACGTATCACATCCCTGAGCACCTGACGTCCGTGTTTCGCGAGCAGCAAACGCCCGAGGACAAATCGATCAGCCGAAAGGCGGGGCTTTTTTTTCTGGTCTGCGGTTACCTGGTGTCGATAGGCTTGGGTTACGTTGTAAGTAAATTCGTGCCCGGACGTTACGGAGCGGCGATAAGCATCAGCACATTGTTTGGGGCGCTGATTTACCCTCCAATCGCAGTGCTGATAATTGGAAGCATCCGGCGAATCGGCGCCCTGCTGGACCGCTGGTAAGATTAATCGGCGACCAAACGATTCGAAGCGGCTCAGGCCTTTCCCACGGCTCTACTTATTTCCGAAGAATTTCTTTGCGATCGTCCCAACATCTGACTTCCAGATGCTTGTGCCATCCGCCTTGGCCTTGGCTAAAGCACCACTTAGTTCGCGTTTTGCGGCTCGATTGTCGGGGTCGATCTGCAAAGCCTCGCGAAAGAAATTATCAGCCTTCTTTGAAAGGCCCGCTTCCTTGTAGAGAATGCCGAGCTTGACTCGAATCTGCGCGTTGTAAGGTTCAAGCTCCGCGGCTTTGGATAGATGCATCTCAGCGTCACGGCGCGTTCGCGGATTGCGGATCAAGGCGATGCCAAGATGATAGTGATAAGGCGCGCGGCTCGGATCCAGCTTGATGGCTTCGCGAAGCAGGTGAACGGCCGCGTGATATTCCTTCCTCTCAAAACGCGCCCGGCCTTGCTGATAGTAATGCTCTGCCATTTGCGCAGGTGGAAGTTGGACGCCGGACCGGGTCTGGGGCGCGAGATCCCCGCTTGATCCTTCAGCGGTGCGTTGCGGAGCTGAATTGCCGTTGCCAGCCAGCAACGGGGCGCTGGGCGGAGTGAGATCGGCGGTTCCGCTTCGGCCTTCGATAGACGCCGGTTCGGCTGGCGCCCGCTCGAAGACCGGCGCCGTGAGCGGTGGAGTCTTCGGAAGCGTGCCTGAGGATCTTCTGATCTTTTCGTCGTAACCGGCGCGCTGTGCGGGTTGGCTCAACGTTTCATAAGCCTGAGTAATCATGCCGAACAATGCCTCGAGCTTGTTTCGCATCTCGCCGCTATCGCGGTGATGATATCTGTCCGGGTGGAACTTTTTCGCGAGCTGGTAATAAGCGGCTTTGATTTCGGCGCTCGTCGCCTGCCGTGTAACACCGAGTACATCGTAGTAATCGGACCCGGCCGAGAAATGGAGCTTTCGATTCACTTCTTCCTGCAAGTGTTCCAGTTGGTTATCGAGCTCTGATTCGGGTTCATCGTCATCCCGGTCCGCGAGCTTCAGGAAGCCGGCGGCAATCAGTGCACAGACGGCGCGATGCGCGTCGGCGTCTCCCAACCCGCTGAGTCCGCCCACTTCGCTGACGTTTATTGGGGATTCGATTCGCGAAAGAATGTAGCTCTCGACCGGAACGAGCCGTCCCGTGTCCGCGCCGCGAAGGGCGGCCGTCTTGGACCGCAATACTACGCTGTCCGGAGGAGCCATCCTGTCAGCGACCTCCTGAATATCGGCGCCCCGGCGCGCGCCTTCAAGAAGCACGTCCGCTACTGTTAGCCCCAGAGCTACCGCGTGATCCGCCCGAATGCGCTCGTCAAATGAATAGTCGCCTTGGGTCCATTCAAACAGCGACAACACAATTCCCATGACCTGCTCTTTGACCAGCAATCGCATCTGGGAATCTTCAAGGATACCCATCTCGACCAACTCCGGACCAAGACGGTGGGGTTTGCCGGCTTTCTGCTTAGCGCCTTCGATCTGTTCAAACGCGGCGAGCCCCTCCTTCATGAGCTTGTGATCGAGCTGCTCGGTTGTGAGATTGCTGATCGCGAACGTAGGAGTGCCTGCTTCGAAGAATATGGCCTTGATGGCCTTCCCGCGCGACACTCGAAGCAACCCACTTGACTTCTTTTGAGCTATCTCGCGGATAAGATCCGGTATGAGTTTTTCGCCTAGTTGTCCCTGCAACTGAACTTCCTGTGAGGTGATGGACTACGGGAACGTAGCCGCCGGAATCAGCATAAGGGCAATGGGGGTCGGTACTGCGACATTGTAAGTTGAAAGCATGTGACGCGCAATAGTAGTCTTCCGCGTCTCGAACGCGAAAAACTCACGGCGCCGCTTGATGCCGCGCCGCGAGCTGCCCACACGCCGCGGATATATCCTGACCTCGCGGCCGGCGGATAAATGAAGGCAGTCCAGCGGCCGTCAGTATCGACTGAAAACCGGTTATGCGATCCATCGGCGACGATCCGTAAGGAAGCTCCGGCGCCGGATTGTGCGGAATCAGATTCACTTTCGCTCGAACGCTCGACAGCAACCGCACGAGCTCGCGAGCCTGGCGATCGCTGTCGTTGACGCCGTCGAGCATCACGTATTCAAAGGTCAAACGTTCGCGGTCGCCGAGCGGATATTTTCGGCAAGCTTCGATCAACTCTGAAAGCGGATACTTTCGGTTGATTGGAAACAGCTTGTTTCGAAGCTCATCGTTTGAAGCGGTAAGCGAAATCGCCAAACGAGGTCTGACTTCTTCCTTCGCAAGATCGTAGATTCGAGGAACGATTCCGGCGGTCGAAAGCGTAACTCGCCGCGGTGCAATCGCGAGCCCTTCAGGTTCGGCCATCACCCGCACAGCTTTCATCACTTCATCGTAGTTCAACAGTGGTTCGCCCATTCCCATCATCACGATGTTCGTGCGTTTGGGAAGCTCTATCACTTCGCCGTAAACCTGATTCAGCACGATGACCACCTGCGAAACCATTTCGCCCGCGGTCATGTTGCGCTTCAAGCCGATGACGCCGGTCATGCAGAAATCACACGCGAGCGGACATCCGACCTGGCTCGATATACAAATCGTGTCGCGGCGTTGTTCGGGCATGAAAACCGATTCGACTTCGGAGCCGTCGCCCAGCTTCAACAGAAATCGCCGTGTTCCGTCTGATGATAGAAAGACATTTTCGATCTCGGTGAAGGTAATCACAGCGTGCTGATCCAGAATTCGGCGAAGCGTCTTCGGCAAATCGGTGATCCTGTCGAAGCTTGCGATTCGCCGGCGATGAATTGCCTGGAATAGTTGCCTCGCGCGATAAGGCTTCTCGCCAAGCTCGCCCATGAACTCGCGCAATTCATCCTGCGTCAGCCCGAGCAGTTCTCTTCTCGTCTCTGTTGTGTCCGTCATCTGAAGAAGGATTATGGAACGAGGCTTCAACTACGGCAAGAAACCGTGCGGCTCAGAGGAAGGCACAGGGTATAATCCCGATCTGGAATTGATCCAGGAATCGGAGTTCGCGAAATGCTCCACATACACAACGGAGAGTCCACTGCGGGTACTCTAAGACTTCGGATTCCCCGGAACCCACTTCGCCATTAGTGAGGTGCTGATGTGCGGGCCAACACCCGCGGTTGCCCCAATGCAAACCCCAGGTCAGCTTGTGTTAGAATTGGGGCCAATAAGGAAGCAAGCTTATGGAAAACAGATCCGAATATGAAGGAAAGGTAGTGAATGGGGTCGTCGTCCTGGAGAACGGTGATTCTTTGCCAGAGGGCACCCGAGTTCGGGTTTCGACTGTGGAGCCGGCATCTACGGGCGAGACGCTAGGTCAGCGGCTGCTTAAGTTCGCCGGGACCGCGAAAGGACTACCGAGCGACATGGCAGAGAATCACGATCACTACATTCACGGGCGCCCTAAGAAATGAGAACGCTGTTCGCCGATACCTTCTATTACATCGCTCTGCTTAGTCCAATTCAACGGCCCGATAGATCAACTACCGCCTTGGACCGCGAGGTGGGCGCCGGTCGCGGTTGAAACCACCGCCACCAGGGCGCGGCGGGCGAGGTCCCCGATCCTCTCGAGGTGGACGATCATCACCGCCTTCTCGATTGAAGTCCGGTTGACGTTCCTCGCCACCACCATCTCCTTCTTCACCGGACTCTCCGCGCTCATCTTTGAGCACAGCCTTTCGCGACAGGCGAATCTTGCCCGACGGATCGACGTTGATAACCTTAACCAACAACTGCTGGCCTTCGGTCAATTCGTCGCGAACGTCGCGCACTCGATAGTCCGCGATCTCTGAAACGTGAAGCAACCCGTCAGTGCCGGGCATGATCTCGACGAAAGCCCCGAAGTCGGCGATGCGCTGAACCGTGCCCAGGTAAGTCTTGTTCACCTCGGGGACGGCGGTAATCTCCTCGATCGCGCGCTTGCAAGCTTCGGCCTTTTCGAGATTCGAAGAAGCAATGTTGATCCGACCCGTGTCTTCAACATCGATCTTACAGCCGGTCTTCTCAACCAGCCCGCGAATCACCTTGCCGCCCGGCCCGATGACTTCGCGAATCTTATCCACCGGAATCTGAATCGTGAGAATGCGTGGAGCGTATTTGTTGATCTCCTCGCGCGGAGCCGAAATGACGGCCTCCATCTTCTCCAGAATGTAGAGCCGGCCGTCCTTCGCCTGCTGCAAAGCATCGGCGAGAATCTGAGCGTTGATCCCCGTGACCTTGATGTCCATCTGAAGCGCGGTAATCCCGGTTCGAGTCCCGGTGACTTTGAAATCCATGTCGCCGTAATGATCTTCGGCGCCGGCGATGTCAGTGAGGATCGCGTACTTGTTGCCTTCCATCACCAGTCCCATCGCAACGCCGGCAACGGGAGCCTTCATCGGGACTCCTGCGTCCATCAACGCGAGCGAGCCTCCGCACACCGATGCCATCGAACTGGACCCGTTCGATTCGGTAATATCAGACACAACGCGCATGATGTACGGCCATTCGGCTTCGGCGGGAAGCAACGGTTCAAGCGCCCTGCGAGCAAGCGCTCCGTGGCCGTACTCGCGGCGGCTTGTCCCGCCCGAGCGGCCGGTTTCGCCAACCGAGAAATGCGGAAAGTTATAGGCGAGCAGGAACCGGCGTTTGATCTCGCCTTTTTCCAGATCGTCCATGTACTGGATGTCTTCGCTGGTGCCGAGCGTGGCGGTGACGATTGCCTGAGTCTCGCCGCGAGTGAACAGCGCCGAGCCGTGCGCCCGCGGAAGCCAGCCGACCTCGATCGAGATCGGGCGAATCTGGTTGAACCGGCGGCCATCGGGCCGATGACGGCGATTCAGAATATCCTCGCGGAAAATCTTCTCTTTCAAGTGATTGAAGATCTTTCCGGCCATCGTTCGCTGCGTCGGATCATCCTCGGGATACGCCGCAACGGTTTCTTCTTTCAGCTTGTCTACAAGCGCATAGCTTTCGAGCTTGCCGTGTTTTGTGGTGTCGAGCGAATCGCGCAAGGCGTCCGTGATTTTTGATTCGATCTCCGCAAGCATCGGCTCATCGAGTTCCGGTTTAGTAACTTCGCGCTTCGAAATGCCCAGCTTTTGATACATCTCTTTTTGAAGCCGGCACAGTTTCTTGATCTCGTTGTGGCCGAACATGAGCGCTTCGACCATCACGTCTTCGGCGACTTCGCTCGCGCCCGCTTCCACCATCACGATTGCTTCGTCGGATCCCGCGACGATCAGATTCAACGCCGAAGCGCGCGTTTGATCGTAGGTGGGATTGACGACGAACCGATCTTCGATCAGTCCAACGCGAACGCCCGCGATCGGTGTCTCTAGTGGGATGTCCGAAAGATACAATGCTGCCGAAGCTCCGGTTAACGCGAGAACGTCTGAGTCATAATTCTCATCGGCTGAAAGCACAAATGCTATGACCTGTGTTTCGCTGTTGTATCCCTTTGTGAACAATGGCCGAATGGGCCGGTCGATCAATCTCGAAGTGAGTGTTTCTTTTTCTGAAGGTCGTCCTTCACGCCGAAAGTAGTTGCCGGGGATGCGCCCGGCGGCGTACCCGTACTCGCGGTATTCAACCGTGAGCGGAAAAAAATCTATTCCCTCGCGTGGCTTCGATCCGACCGCGGCCACGAGAACCATTGTGTCTCCGTAACGAACTATCACCGCGCCGTCTGCCTGCTTGGCGACTTTGCCCGTCTCTATCGAAAATTCTATTCCCCCTAGCTGAACTGATTGCCTCAACTCCATATCTATCTCCTTCTCTCCGCTCGGCGCCTCTCCGCTTTTGTCTGAGAGCCGCAGTCTTTGTGCGTACCGCCCGCAGCTCAAATCGTGGCGCGCTGTTGCGGTAACTGAAATGCTGAGCTGGCAGTCTACGTTCTGCCAGCGATGTGCGTGTTGCGTCGATCGTCATAAAACGACGAGGCCACGGTGAGCGGCAAAGCCTGCCGGCTCGCTCCCGTGGCCATCGGTAAACTGATTTTGTCTGAACTGTACGTTGCGCGCAGAGTGCGTCCTATCGAACATTCGCGATTGCGCGCCAGAGAACCGACAACTGACCGGACCGCACTAAGCGGCTGCCCCTGGCTCCGGCCTTTCGCTGAGGTGATCTCTATTTTCTTATACCCAGACGGTTGATGACTTCTCGGTAACGGTCGGAGTTCTTCCGCCTCAAATAATCCAACAGGCGGCGACGCTGACTTACCATCTTCAACAGACCTCGCCGCGAATGGTTGTCCTTGACGTGGGTTTTGAAGTGATCCATCAGGCCGTTGATCCGCTGCGTGAGCAGCGCGACCTGAACTTCAGGCGAGCCGGTGTCAGTCGCGTGCGTTTTGTATTGACCGATCGTTTCGGTCTTTGCTTCCTTTGCCAATGCCACTGTTACTCTTCTCCTCCGCTAGCTGTGACTTCTTCGTTCTCATTGAACTGAAAAAAGTTATCACACGCCGCGAGAGAGTGTAAAGGCCGGACCGGATGATCCGCCGAACGGATTGAGGTTAGCCAACGTCTGTGCTAGCGCTGGTTCATGCCGCTGGGTGTTTCGGCGAGGCGAATTTTCTCTCTTGACCTCAGCACCCGATTTGATCCAGAGGTCAGGATGATACCGGCGTTGGGTCGCCGCTAAGAACAGTCGATATGTTTCTGCTTCTGCTCTTCAATTCTCACTCAGCTTCCGCAGCTTGATTTGGGGTTTTGTTAATTCGGCTCGCACATGGTCTAAGACAGTCTGGTGTCCCTTTTTCTCTGTCATTAACAGGAGGAGAGTTGCATACCTCTTCTGCTGCATCCACTTTCCAAAGGAGTATTGAGGGTCCTCCCCGGAAGGGATTTTCACTTCGCTCGACTGGGTATTCGAAATCTTTCTCAAATGATTATTAATCCTTTCAGGCGTTGCTCCATCGCTTACAAGTCGGTCGATCTCATTCTCCAGCACTCTATTCGCATCGATTTGACCTCTAAATAATTCAAAATAGTTATTGGTGTCGGGTCCTACGTAGGTGCCGTCGACGAATAGAACCCCATCAATAGAGACTGTTACTTTAACGCAGTCGGACAATTGTCTAACTACATCATAGCTTCCACCGCTAGTTCTAAACGCTGTACTAGTCTGATCATCGGGAGTAGATGAATGCGTTAGCGAAAAAAGCAGATTCCCTCTCGCTGGTATCCCCTCCGAGAGATGGGCTACTCCGCCTTCAGAAACGACCTCTAGGGTGCCTGTTTTTGTCTGGAAGTGAGTCGCGATTTGACCATTGGACTGGAGTATCTCCCACTTCAAGCTACAGGAAGCTATGGCTCGGTCGTTCTTATTGTCTACAAAGACTGAAAATGGAGTTTCTTTATCCGGCTTATTTTTCGCCATTAGCTTGCTGAACGCAGGATGTTTTGGAACAATGATTTCAACCGCATAGTTGGCGAGAACAAGTGCTTCTACCTTCGAGTTGACGGTTTCCGTGTTTTTCCCTTGGCTGCGCGGGAGAAAAGCAATTCCCACAACCGTAATAGCTGCCACTGCCAATGCCCCGAGAAACTTGATTCTAGTCATTTGTTCAATCCTTTCCTAGGCTACACCGGTTCTTCCATTGCAGTCTAGTTAGCTTTTACCAGAAACACGTCCCATGCCCATCGGCCAAGGTGTGCGCCGTGTGCGTCAAACACCTTCGCTCGATAGCGAAACCGGTTGCCGTACTGATCACTTCGCTTCGACTCTCTGTAGATCAGACCAATTGCATAGAGGCCGAGGTCCGGCAAGGCATAAAGCTCATTTGCCTCGGAGACGCCATTATGATTTGTATCTTGCCACAGTCGCAGGTAGATAGAAATCGCGTCGTGACTGTCAATCACCTTGTCGCCATTACCGCCATTCGACGGTTTATCGAATTCGGCTAGGGCAATGAAACCGTTGGGTCGAGCTCCCTGAGTGCGTCGCTGCGGAGTTGAACTGCCGAATAACTCAGTGCCGTCATCTATGATTCCATTTCCATTCCGATCAAGAGCAAGCCAGGCGTCATCTGATCCTGCAGCCGTCCATGACAGTGTGTCTCTGTTGCCGCGTCCGCGAAAATCAAATGCGACCCCACCCGCTGTGCCGGTCATTTGGTATCCGTCGCCATTCACATCAACGAGGATAGGTGTGTAGCCAAAGCATTCTTGCAAACCATAGTCGCAGTATGCGTTAGCATCGCACCAGGCGCAGTCCTCGTCATGGCGGCACGGTTCGCACGCGCTGGCGATGGGTACACATGTGCAGGTTGAGTAGTCGAAGACCGTTCCTGGGTCGCAGTGAACGGGATGTATCTGGCATTCACACACAGACGGACAATTATTTACAGGTTCAAAGGATTGCGTATCTGTCGTGCCGCAAGTATATACGTTTAAATGGTGGAAGCATTCGCTGAAATTATCAGAGTTTATAGCCTCAACATCTGAATATGCTTGGGAAGTTGACCCGAGCATTTTCCCTATGCTCGCGAACAGCAGCACGCAGGGTTTATTGCTCCAAATTTCCGCAAAGAGTGCGCGTTGCCCACCGTCGCAAGTCACAGTATTTTCACAATACCAACTACCGAAAACCCCCGCGTAAAATTGATTCCAGCCGTCTGATCCCTCGTCACACCATTCAACGTCGCAAGCTTTTGCAGTATCCAATATGCCAAATGTGCTGATGATCAAGAGTGCGATTAGGACGATGGATACCCTTTGATTTATGTGAGGTCGGAGATCGGGGTTTGGCACAGCATATTCCTCCTGACTATTAAGAGTAAAATTGGTACACGAACGCAACACCGCGTGAAGGCATTTACCGCGGCATGGCCATCGCGGTCGCAATGTTTGGTATACCAAACCACTGCGGAGTATCGTTCAGCGCGTGATTCAAGTCAATCGCAAAGTAGTGTCTATGACTCCGATCTAGTGACTGATATTCCGATTATTTCTTTTCGTCTTTCAATGTCCAGCTGCCCCCAAATGTGACGTGACCTATATTGAGACGGGGTGAGGCCAAAGCGAGCCTTAAAGTCTCGAAAGATTGCCGACGATCGTATCCGAGTTCGACAATAATTGCCTCTACTTTATCAAGCGTGTTTCTTAGACGGCCGCTGGCTTTTTCCAGTCTTAGCATCCTATGGTATCGCAACGGAGCCATGCTGAATTCGAATTGAAACAGCTCAAACAAACGCGAATGCTTTAGTCCCGCCACCCCACTTATCTCATCAACCGTTAGCTCGCGGTGCAGATTTGCTTTGATGAAACGCACGGCCAGTCGCACCCTCGGATTCATAGTCGTCCTCTTATTCCACGTGTTTATCTACAGCGCAGGTAAGCTCCTCGTTATTAACCGGCTTGAGCAAAACATCGTCGGCGCCGCTGGCCCTGGCTTCTCTGGTAATCTTGCGGCTGTCAGTTCGCCGTTCATACCGCCGACGCCTAGCGGTAAGGGTGATTTGTGTCGCTAGCGGAACGGCGGCATTGTACTACACAATTTCTTCGATTGCCCCAAGAAAGTGAGTTACAAAACAACGCGGAGTAATTGAAGGCGCAGATCACACCAGCGAAATTGTGGCGAGGCTTAGCTCTGCGGCATTCAGTCGGTCACTCGGATAAATGGGTAAGTTAAGGTGAACTATCGCTGGTTCATTCCGCCGGGCGCTTCCGCGAAGAAGAGGCGGATTTCCTCTCTCGACGTCAGCACACGATTCGATCCGGCGGTTAGGACGATACCCGCTTCAGGACGCTGCGACTTCAAGCGACGTTCACGCTCGAGCGCTATCGCGTGAGCTCCCGGCCGCGTGCCCTGCAAAAGATAATCAAGTCCGTGTTCCACTTTGGCATAGGCTTCGGCAAGTTCGTGGAATGCGATTTCACCTGACGGGACCCAATCCTTCGTAGTCAGGTTGTACCAGCGAGCCACAGGATTCAACCCAACAAGCGAATCAAATCCTTCCGGCGGGCGCTCAACATCGAGCTTTTTGCCGTCGCGCCTGTAGGGATTTATTCGGCTGTCAAAATTGTTATCCAGATTCACGCTGCCACCGACGGTCAACGTCTTCCCCAACGTGGGGACTTGTGCGCCAATGTGTAAGCGATAATGGTGTGATCCCTGGGATAGCTGAGCTATCAGCAGCAGTCCCTCGTTTGAGGAGATAAACCTGGCGGCGCCGAGCGCATCGTCTACTCGATGACCATCAAGCCCCGCTACCGTTGCCAGACTCTTCTTATCGATCCATACACGTCCTCCGGGATCGAGGCGTATCAACTGCTCGTTGTCATCTCCTACCATCCATCGCAACCGAGCCATTCCCTCGGCTGTGTCCCCCGTCAGCCACAGCCCGCCCTGGGACCGATTTGCCAGCGAGTTTCCTCCAGTCACCAGCGCTATCGCCAGGGTCACCGGATCGGGCATCGGTACTCGCTTGATATCGGGCGCCGGCGCGAACTCGAATCCTTTGCTCGTCAAGACCGGCAGAGGCGTTTCAGAACATTGGGCCTGATCCTCGCGGGTAGAATCGCCACTAACGCAGCTCGCGGCGCTCGTTGGCTGCGCGATGACTTTCGCGTTTGAAGGCGGGATACTTTCTATGCTAGTTTTCGAATCAACGGGCGCGGCGTTGTTTGAAGACTGCGTATCGACTTGAACGACACGGCGTGGCCGCGTGGCTTGTTGACTGAGTTCAGCTCTTGTCACCAGAAACTCGGTAACTCGCCCGGCTGCGATCAACCGCTGGCCATATCGGCGAGCCGATTCGGCTGTCGTGAACAATCCAACAAACACTCTGGTCCAATCACCGCGGCCTTGCAGCTCCACAGTCGAGCAGATTGGATGCTCGCCCGCTTCCACGAGATGAACCACGAATTGATCCGCCAGTTGTTTAGTAGGAAACGACGCGACTTGAAGCGTGAAAGAGCCGTTTGAATTGCTGGTTTGTGAAAGTGCGTTTGATGATCCGGCTGTTATAACGAACAGTGCGATCAATAAGAATAACAAGAGCCTGGCGTGCATGGCCCCTCCATCGAAGGTTACTCAGGGCGTCCGGTCTGCGGTGGCAAGAGTGCCTGACTCGTGGGGCAGGATTGCCGGGGAACTACTGAGAGAGCTCGGGGTAATTAACCACGATATGGAGGGCGTCCGCTCATATTCCCCATCGTAGGTTGCGGCCTGGTGCCTGTCAATAATTAGTTCCAGCACCGATGCGCGCTTAACATCGGCGTTCCATACAGCAAATGCCGGACCGCCGCGATCCCATCCTCCGTTGCGTTAAACGCCTGTAGCCAACTTGCCTTCGCGCACTCAAGTAACTAGCATGCTCATTTCGCGTGCGTGGTCGAAAGTGAAGTAGAGCAAGTCCTTAATGCCTGTTCAGGAAAAAACAATCGAAACGCTGATACAAGCTGTGCGAAAAGTGAGCAGTTCACTCGATCTCGACGAGGTGCTCGACACAATCTTCGACTCGGTGAAAGAGCTGATCGATTATTCGGCCGCGGTTATCTACGTGATGGACCCGCGAAGCGGCGAAATCCACGAGTTCAAGACACGCGGTTATGCTCCGCAAGCAATACCGGAGGGTTTTCTGGCAACGGGAAGCGGAATCATCGGCTGGGTGATTGGGAATCGTACGGGCGAAATCGTCAATGACGTAAAGCGAGACGCTCGATATGTGAAGGTACGAGCCGAAACACATTCTGAAGTCGCGGCGCCGATCATCCGCGCGGATGGGCGAGTAATCGGTGTCATCAATCTCGAGGCCGATTGGGTTAACGGCTACGCCGAGCGCGACCTCGAGTTGTTGACGATGTTTGCTTCGCTTGCGGCTTCGGCCATCGATCACACCCTGCTCTATCGCCAGGTCATGCGCCAGCGGCGAGTCGAGAGCGAACTCGAACTCGCGCGCAAAGTTGTAGAAGGCCTGATGCCGCGCTCGTTCCCGTTGATCGAAGGCTTCGATATCTACGGCACTACGATTCCTTTTCGCGAAGTCGGCGGCGACTATCTGGATTTCATCGACTCGATCTCCGAACGGCTCCCCGTGCTGGTTGCCGACGTCTCAGGCAAAGGGCTCGCGGCCGCATTGATAATGGTTACGTTTCGCGCTTACTTTCGCGCAACGGTCATCAATGAACTCGCGATGCGAGTGGTAATGGGCCGGGTGAATCGCCTGGTGCACGATACGACGGACGGCGAGAGATTCATCACGGCTTTTTATGGGTTGCTCGATCCTGAGCACAAACGTCTGTTGTACATCAACGCCGGACACAACCCGCCGTTCTTACTTCATCGTGATGGAACGAGCAAGCTTCTGGATCAGGGCGGCTTGCCGTTGGGCGTGTTCGATACTTCACGCTATTCGGAATCCGTGGTCGATCTTTCCGGCGGCGATGTTTTAGTTATGTACACGGACGGAGTTGTCGAGGCCAGGAACGAACGCGATGAAGAATTTGGTCTCGAACGTCTGAAAGAGATTGTGAGCGCTTCAGCGGAACGGCGGGCTCACGAAATCGTCCACGCGATCACAACCGCCGTAGACGAGTACTCATCCGAGGTAGGCGGCCCCGAAGATGATTTGACTGTGTCGGTGATCAAGGTGAAGTGAGTGGTTGGCGGAAGAACGGCTTCGATTACATTACCCGGTACTGTCCCAGATCATTGGTAAACAAGCTGTGTGAACGCGCGAACAAAGCTTTTCGCCGAGCCTTGTCCGTGTACATCGCTCGATCCGCCGCCAGCAATAACTCATCAAGCGTTTCGCCGTCCGCGCTGAAGCTTGCGCAGCCGACGCTCAAACCTACGAATAACTTCGAGCCCGAACAACCGAAATCGTGACGGTCGATAGTTCGCTGGATTCGCTGCGATACCTCCAATGCTTCATCCTGTCCGACTTGCAGCACGGCAACGAATTCGTCGCCGGCATATCTACTGACAAAGTCGGTCGAACGAAGCTGGCCTTGCAACAACACTCCGAGCTCTCGCAACAACTGATCTCCCGCCTGGTGCCCGAGCTTGTCGTTTACCGACTTAAACCCGTCAAGGTCCATCATCACGACGGAAAAAGAATCGCGATGCCTGTTCGCGCGGTCGGCTTCATCTTCGAATCGATATCGCAACGCTCGAGCGTTCGGAAGTCCAGTCAACGAATCTGTAACCGCGCTTGCTTCAGCCCTCTCGTGATGCGCGGCATTGGCGATCGCATCCGAAACGAGTTTCCCCACGGCTTCCAGGAGTCTCAAATGATCGTGCGTGTACGAAGCGAGGTCCGCCGAATAAAGCGCCATCGCTCCGAGCACGGCGTCGTTTCTCAGAAGCGGAACCACGGTCGCCGTTCGATACGGTTCCGGCAAGTCAAGTTTCAACGCGTCAAGATCGAGCCGGGGATCGCAGTTGTGCATCGCGTGGCGATTGGCGACGACCCAGCCGGCGATGCCTGCGCCCGACGGAATACTGCTGCCGCGAATGACGTCAGCGTAACGGCCCGCGACGTGAGCCGCTTCCACATCGGTCGAGTCGGGCCGCACCAGGTACAACACGCACGTCGTGTAGCTCACGATGTCTTCGAGCCTCGCGGAGAACACCGCGAATGTGTCTCGCAGATCCAGGCTTGTTCCTATTGTCTGTGCGATGTCGTACAGAGTGATCACTTCGCGATGGGCGCTGCTGATACGCTCGTAAGCCAGCGGCGAGCTGTTTGTGTTTGCCGCCTTCACGGTGTTGGGCTCGTTCGTCATCCGTGAACGCTGAGGCTCTGCGCGCTCGGCGCGGATCTCTTCTTCAAATTCGTCAAGATGATCCAGAAACGTTCTCACAACATTGGGATCGAATACGACACCGCTGCCCTCGTCGAGCAACCCGACAGCTTGTTCGCGACTCATTGCCTTGCGATAGTTTCGGTCCTCACGCATCGCGTCGAAAGAGTCCGCCAGCGTAAGTATCCGCGCGGTGATCGGTATCTCGTCGCCCCGCAAACCGTCAGGATATCCGCGGCCATCCCAGCGTTCGTGATGATGTCGAACGACGGGCACGACGGGATAAGGAAAACCAACTCGCTCGAGTATCTCAGCGCCGACGATCGTATGGATTTTCATCTTCTCGAATTCGGCAGGCGTAAGCTGTCCGGGCTTGTTGAGAATGTAATCGGGCACTGCAAGTTTGCCGATGTCATGCAACAACGCGCCGGCCTTCAAGGCTTCTATCTCCGGTTCGGATAAGCCAAAGATCTTCGCGAGTCCTGTCGCGTAAATCTGCACTCGGTGAACGTGATCGGGAGTGACTTCGTCCTTGGCATCGATCGCGATAGCCAGCGCCTCGATGGTCTTCAAGTGCAACTCGGCCATCTGCTCGGCGTGACGGTTCGTGGTTTCAATGCGGTCGATGTACACCTTGTAGGTAACGTATGCCGCACCGAGGATCGGTACTGATACGATAAAAGCGTAAAACGAAATTGCTCCGATCAATTGAACAAGGAGACAAGCCGTCGCGGCGCCGGCGAGCGTCGAGATCCCAGTCATCAACGAGGATTCTTTCCAGGTTTCAAGAACCGGCTTGCCGCTTTCCAGTGCCGACCCGGCGTTCATCAACACTGAGTTCAATCCGAAATGAATGAGCGCGAGCAGCGCGGCGGCAATCGCCAATCTAAGCGGACTTGTGGCCAGAGATTCCGGCCCGCCAACCGCCGCCGTTGTGACAAGACTTGCGGCGAAGATCGATAAGCTCATCACCGCGGCGTTGAGCAACACTCGCGAGCGGCGCTTATCGACTTGAATCGTGCACGCCGCGGCCTCGACCCCCGCGAGAACCACCGCCGCGCAGGTCCCGAACAACAGAGCTGAAATGAAAATGAATGTGTCGGAAAGGTTGACCGCGGTTTGTTTTTTCGCGAACCCAATATCGATTCGCGAGACCATCAGCACCGTCACCAGCGCAAACAGGATCCACTCAAAGTTGATTGGGCGAAAGCCAAGCACGGAGGCAGAGTACACAAACGCAGCCAGCCCAACTACGGACACACATCTCGCCCATAGGCTGGCCACGGCTTCGCGCTGCTCGCGTTGCTTCATTTGGCTCCCTCTCTCGTCGGTCCCAAACACAAATCGGGTTTTCTTAGCGACGCGCGTTCCACGGATGTGGCTCGCGGCTAACTTCTTGCAAGAATGTAGTTTGCTTGAGCTAATCGAATGAGCTTGAGCACGACGCTGACGAAAGATTCGGCGACTTGATTGAATGGTTTCGGTCAGATTCACCGCATAGTAGGAGGCTGCGAATGGCCCAACTTGGCACAAAACCATCGGTGCAATCTTTGCGTATAACAGGACGCACGGGTTATAAATGATCAAGCGTGTTAGCCCCAATTCAAAAAAAGGTGTTCGGTAAGTGCGTAACAAGAAGTTTCTGGTAACTGCATTCGTCATAGCGGCCGCAGCGGCGATCGCGATCTCAACCATAGCATTCGGAAATCGCATGGAAGCCGAGTCCAAACGGGCCGAGGCTGCCACTCGCCTGGACGAGACCAGCGGCGAAGTGCTTGCCACGCTACCGCTGTTTCATCGGGTCGATGAAAACTATTTCCGAGGGTCACAGCCCGCTCGCGGGGGCATGTCCACACTCGCTCGGCTCGGCGCGAAGACCATCGTTGACCTCCGCTCGATCTACGACCACACCGACGATGTGCGCGAAGCCGCGCAGGCGTCCGGTCTGGCTTACGAATGGATACCGATGAGCGTTTGGAATCCGCCCACCGACGATGAAGCCAGCCGCTTTGTTGCTTTCGTCACCGACACGTCTAAAGGTCCGTTCTTCGTTTTCTGCGCCGACGGCTTGAATCGCACCGGCGAGATGACCGCAATCTACCGAATCGCTCGCAGCAAGTGGACCGTCGAACAGGCGCTCGAGGAAGCCGATCGTCTCGGATTCAATCCTTACTATTACACGCTTCGAAGCTACGTCTGGGATTACGCGCGCAAGTTCAATCCCTCCGCTGTGCCGCCAACCGGGCGCCGGTTGGGATTGAGCGGATCCTGAGTAACACGCGACCGTCAAAACGCGACTTCAACCAGCCTTGATAAGCGCTCTACCGTTACCTCATACTTCGCCCGAACGCGTGACGGTATGGCGAAATCCAAGTCCCTCAAGCTCGTCTTCGTTTGCCAACAATGCGGCGCCCAACAGCCGCGATGGATGGGCAAGTGTCCCGATTGCGGCGAGTGGAATTCGCTGATCGAAGAGAGACCCGCTACCGCAACACCTGAATCTTCGCCGCGCGGCGGTCTGTTTCGAATGCGAGAGACCGCGACCATCGCTTATCAGGACATCGAAAGCCAGGATGATGCACGGCAGTCTTCGGGCATAGAAGAATTCGACCGCGTGCTTGGCGGCGGGATTGTCCCGGGTTCACTGGTATTGATCGGCGGCGATCCGGGCATCGGCAAGTCAACGCTGCTGCTTGAAGTTTCCGATAAGCTCGCGAACAACTACGGCAAGGTGCTCTACGTTTCGGGCGAAGAAAGTGAGCGGCAGATCAAGCTGCGAGGCGAACGGCTTGGGATCAATCCAGCGGGGTTGTATCTGTTGCCTGAAACTTGTCTCGAAAGAATCTTCCAGGAAATCGATCGCCTCGACCCACAGGCTATCGTCGTCGATTCCGTGCAAACCGTTTTTTCGATGAAGCTCGAATCCGCGCCCGGCTCTGTCTCGCAAGTTCGCGAAGTCGCCGGCCAGTTTTTGATGCTCGCGAAGAATCGCGCGGTGCCGGTTTTTCTGATCGGACACGTGACGAAAGACGGCTCCATCGCCGGGCCGAAAACGCTCGAACACATCGTCGATACCGTTCTCTACTTTGAAGGCGAGCGTCATCACAATCATCGAATCATTCGCGCGGTGAAGAATCGTTTCGGCGCGGCCAACGAAGTCGGCGTATTCGAGATGACGGCTCGCGGACTCGTACCGGTGCTCAATCCGTCGGGGCTCTTCCTGAACGAGCGCCCGGTTGGTGTATCCGGTTCGGTCGTGACCGCGTGCATCGAGGGCACGCGGCCGATGCTGGTCGAACTCCAGGCGCTGGTGACTTCGACAAAATATCCGACGGCTCGGAGGATGACTCAGGGCGTCGATCAGAATCGAGTGTCTTTATTGATGGCGATGCTCGAAAAGCGGCTTGGCATGCAAGTGCTCGGCGACGATGTATTCGTAAACGTGGCCGGAGGAATGACCATCGACGAGCCCGCGGCGGACCTGGGCATAGTCGCGGCCATCGCGTCGAGCTTTCGCAATTTGCCCGTCGATGAACGCACGGCGGTGTTTGGCGAAGTGGGGCTCGCGGGCGAGGTTCGAGCTACGAGTCAGGCTTCCGTGCGAGTGCGCGAGGCGTACGCGATGGGCTTCAAGCGTTGCGTGATGCCTCACGGAAATATTACGGGATTGGATTATGACGACGGGATTGAAGTGATCGGCGTTCGCAATGTTGGTGATGGGCTCGAGGCGCTGTTTTGATTTGTGCGCTGTTACGATCAATCGTGAAACCGATAAGGCGCCACTCAGTATCGTTAGCGAGTGGGTATGGACGGCTTGAAGATAGCTTCGAGTTGGCGCTCAATGCGATCTAAGCGCTGCTCAATTGCCACAAACCGAGTATCCTGAGCCGCAAACCGGGCGTCGAGATAACCACGCAGATCATCAATCCGCTTATTCATCGCCTGCTGATTCAGCCAGCTTGCGCCAAAAATGCTGATGATGAAGGTCGCGAGCGCAATGATGATCGTGACGATCAGAGGATTCATCGGCGTCATTATACTGAGTTCACCGAGCGAAAACTAGGTCTTCGTCAAAATCGCGGACGCTGTTCGACTCCTCGTTCTGATCACGTCGCCGCGTCGCTGGTTCCCTTCCAGTAGTCCGGCTTCTCCTCCGTATTCGGGTCGTGTCTCTCCATCCATCGCTCCGGAAGCTTCAATTCGCTGAATCCAAACTTCCGATACAACTCGTGAGCGTCCTTCGTCGCAAGCACCCATCGCCTGAAACCCTGGAGCTCCGGATGCGAGATGATCACTTCCATCAGCCAGTTCCCCAGACCCTGCCCCTGAAAAGCATCGAGGATGAACACATCGGCGATCCACGCGAACGTCGCGTAATCGGTTATCACTCGCGCAAATCCAGTCTGCTGATCGGCTTTGTACACTCCAAACGGCAGCGAGTTCTCGATCGACCTTTGAATCGTCTCCACTGATCGGCCCGCCGCCCAATAAGAAGTGTTCAAGTAACCGTGAATGACATCGACATCAAGCCGCGACTTGTCCGTGCTGATTGTGTATTCACCTCGCTGCCATTGATTGGTCATCATCGATTCCCGAATCTTTTTCGGCTGCGTACTAATTTCAGTTCGTCGCTGAGACGTCCTTTGCTCCGTTCCGCAATCGGTGTTCGGCCATGCGATCAGCAGCCTGATAGGTCGCTATGTTCTCCCGCTCGGCGATCACAAAAACTGAAAGCACCGTTTCGTAAATCCCTAACACCGCCCCGCGAACCCTTTCTTCGCTCCATCCAAACAGATCAGCTCCGCCGCTCAGCACTCCGCCCGAGTTCGCGACGTAATCAGGTGCGTAAACAATATCGCGCTCCTCGAGTGCGTGGCCGTGCCGTTGTTCAAGAAGTTGATTGTTCGCCGCGCCGCACACTATCGATGCCTTGAGCCGCGGAATCGTCCGATCGTTGATGATTCCTCCCAGTGCACACGGGGCAAACACGTCCGCGTCCACCGAGTAGATTTCTTCGGGCGAGACCGCTTCCGCATCAAACGCCGCGGCGGTGCTCTTCACTTTTTGCGGATCGACGTCCGAGACGATCAGCCGCGCGCCGACAGTGTGCAACTCCTTTGCAAGGTTGTAGCCCACGTTGCCGCATCCCTGGATCGCGACGCGTTTGCCGCCAAGGTCGTCGCTTCCCCAACGATACTTTGCCGCTGCCTGCATCGCGCGAAATACGCCGAGCCCCGTCCACGGCGACGGATCTCCGCCCTTGCCTGCGAGTCCTCCGACGTGACTAGTCTCCAGCGCGATCAGCTCCATATCCGCGGGACTCGTGCCGACGTCCTCCGCTGTAACATATTTTCCGCCGAGTCGCTCGACGAAACGGCCGTGCGCGCGAAACACCTTCTCTCGATCGATCGACTTGTTGTCGGCGATGATAATCGATTTGCCTCCGCCCCACGGAAGCCCCGCAACCGCGCACTTGTAAGTCATCCCGCGTGAGAGCCGAAGCGCGTCGACCAGTGCTTCATCCGTGCTTGCGTAATTCCACACGCGAGTGCCGCCGACCGCCGGACCCAGCACTGTGCTATGAATCGCGATGATGCCGCGATACCCCGACGAAGGGTCGCTCGAGAACAGGACCTGCTCGTGTCCCATCTTGGTCATCATCTCAAACAAACTCGATTGTGTATCAGTGCTCATGATTCAACACCTCATGCTTCAACTTCTGGATCTTGAGTAATTTCGCGCATATTCGGGCACATTGATGCCGGAGCGCAGCCGGTCATCGTCGATCGGATCTCCCGCAATCAGTTTCAAGGGAACCACACCGGCCCACACCTCGAGGTCATAGTCTTCTTCATCGTCTATCGGCGGGCCGGTTCGCACTTTCGCCGACACTTCGTCGAGCGGCACCTTCAGCACGAGCGTAGCCCGCAATTCGCTTTCGCTGGGCCAACGAACTTCTTCCCAACGATGTGGCACGACGTGATCGGTGAAAGCATGCAGTGCGTTCACTTTTTCTTGAGGATCTTCGACGACTGATGCCCGGCCAAAGACCACGACGGATCGATAGTTCATCGAATGATGAAAGGCGGATCGCGCCAGAACCAATCCGTCCAACAAGGTGACGGTTACGCAAACATCGATGCCGGTCTCAAGCGAGCGAAGCATCCGGCTGGCAGCCGAGCCGTGAATGTATATGTCATCACCGATTCGGCCGTACGAAGTTGGAATCACGATTGGCTTTTCATCGGAGATGAATCCGACGTGACAAATAAAAGCCTCATCGAGAATCGCATACACCGGCTCTCGATCGAACTCGCCGCGCTTGGGCAGACGTTTCAAGGTCGTTCGCTCAGTTTGTGTAAACGCACTCATCGAATAACCACTCCCTCGCCTCGATCGCTGAATCTATTGAGATGACAGCCTGCCCGCTGCTGCCCGCGTGCTCTTGTCTTTGAACGTCTTGAGCACAAGCGTAGTTCGCGTCGAGCATACGCACTTGATGCGTTCGATCTTTTCTCTCACCAATGCGCCGAGTTGCTCGACTCCTGAAACGCGGACGCGGACGACATAGCAGTCTTCGCCGGCGATCCGGTGTACTTCTTCCACCTCGGGAATCTGCGACAGCGTGCCGGCAATATTGCCCTCGCGATCTGTTGTCTGCAAAAAAATGAACGCTACAAGTTTGTCTCTCATGATTCTCCTGCCACATTCGAGATCATACTAATGCTCTTAATCCATCGGCCGGTCTGACGGCCCGTTCCTTTTTGTTCTTGAGCAGTTTTGCTTTGACCAGCGAGCCCAGCGTCTTTACTGCTTGCTCGATCGCGTGAGGCGCCGCCATCGTAAAGCTCAACCGCATCATGCATTGAGGTGGTGCGCTGGAATAAAAGTGATCGCCGCTGACGAACGTCACGCCATTCTCGACTGCTTGAACAAGTAGCTGCGAAGTGTTTATGGAGTCGGGCAATCGCACCCAGATCGACATGCCCCCCTCGGGGCGGCTCCATCTCGCCTCGGCGGGAAAATATCGTTCGATCGCTTCGAGCATCGCATCACGGCGTTCGGCATAGGCTTTCTTTACGCGCTTGATATGTTTTGAGATCAGGCCGCGCTTTGCGAATTCGAAGATAGCAGCTTGCGAGAGAAGGCTCGCGTGCAGATCACTTCTCTGCTTGGCTTGATTAAGATGGTCAACAACGACGCGAGGCGCCGCGATCCATCCAATGCGCAAACCCGGAAATCCAACCTTCGAAAAACTGCTGATGTAGATCACCATGCCGCGTTCATCCAGCGCCTTCAGCGGCGGAAGCATCTGTCCTTCATAGCGGAGTTCTCGATAGATGTCGTCTTCAATGATCGGGACACGATAGTTCGCGGCAATCTCGATCAGCCGGCGGCGCGCCTGCATATCCATGGTCGCTCCCGTCGGATTCTGAAAACTAGGCACAACGTAGATTAGCTTCGCGCGTCGCTGCGAAAGCACGTCTTCCAGTACATTCAGATCGATGCCCTTCTCCGTGACCGGAATGCTGATGTATTTCGAACCGGGTCCGCAGAACATGCTTAGGGCACCGGGATAAGTTGGGTTCTCGAGTGCGACTTCTTCGCCGGGGCCGACCAGTATCCGGCTTATCAAATCGAGAGATTGCTGGCAGCCATTCGTTATGAGCACTTCATCCGACGAGACCTGCACGCCGGTGAGCGCAAGCTGAGCGGCAATATATTCCTGCAGCGGATGGTATCCGCTGGTTGTTCCGAGTTGAAGAAGGGTTCGCCCCTGTTTTCTGAGAACGTGATCCACCGCGCGCCGAAACTCATCGAGCGGAAACAGTTCCGCGGACGGCAGCGCCAGCCCGAGCGAAGTGACGTCACTCCGCGCAGCGTAATCACTCATTTCATGAAGCCAATTGTCTCTTGTTCTAACCGCCAGGAGTGACTCCCAGGGCATCGCCGAAGGTAACGGCTGCTCCGCGGCGCGATGCGCGGCTAGAGCAGGCACGCGGCTGATGTAAGTGCCGCTTCCGACGCGCGATGTTATCAGCCCGTCCGCCGCCAACTCGGCATAAGCCGTCGTGATCGTATTGCGATTGACTCCCAGCGTTTTGGCAAGTTCGCGATTGGCGGGCAGGCGGTCGCCAACCTTGAGCACCCCGGCGCCGATCATCCGGCGGACCTCGCTCACGATCTGCGCGTAAAGCGGTGTGTGACTATCGCGTTTCAGGTCCAATAGCACGATGAGAGAGCCTCTCAAGATTGGATCATAACACCGAGCCATTTTAGCGCCGATCTCCGCGATGTAAAGAACCAATCTCCGCCAATTAGAGCAGGCCAATTTCGCAATCCATCGACGAGACATTGATATTCAAGAGATTGAGCGTGGGCTGACCTATTGAACTTCGTCACGAGACTACAATGTGGAGATTAACCCTGAGACTGGGTGGTCGCGAAGGTAGGAAGGTGATACGGGAGGTGGTTCAGAATTCGGGCACGCTAGAAATAACTAAAGGGGATGACGCCGCCCCCGTGGCCTCATCCCCTTCAGCTTATTGTTGCTTTGTCTGTCGCTTCTCTCAGTCTTGCGATTGCTGGCGGAGCCCCCGTTCCCCCAACTACCGCGTAACTTCTTCAAAGCTACGCTGGTAACATGCGCAATGCTTGTGCCATCGTTTCTGGCCCGCGCAGGTAGCCGTAACTCTTGTCATTGAATGAAACCGCGACGCGGGTGTATTTCCTTCTGCCAAAACTTGTCAATCGGCGAGTGACGAATCGCGTAATGATGCCTCAAGCTCTGCTGCGTTCCATCGGACACGCCTTGGCTTGCCCTCTTCATAGACTGTCGACATCGCCGCGGAGATCTTGAGCTCAAACAATACATACCTGTTATCGGGTTTGTAGCCGGCAACGACGGCTCCCTCAAAAGCCAGCCGCCGCGCCCCCTGATCAATAACCTTTCCCCCGCAGCCCGTGATTAGGAACTCGCCTTCGCCGCCGCTGTTGTCTTCGACCGCGCAATGCAAGGTGAACCGTTCATCGCGAAGAAGGTCGTGTGCTTTTGGAGAGGCCGGCTCCATGTAAACGAACAGGCGGCCGTTGGCGATAAAAGGAGACACCGGATGAACGCGCGGTGAGCCATCAGATCGAATGGTCGCAAGGTACGCTATTCGGCCCTCAAGTCTGCGGCTGCCGAACGCTGCAAGATCGGGCGAGGCTGCGGCAAATTCTGACCAGGCAATCATGGGAGGACTCCTTTCAAGTGCACTATCGTTTCGAGAAGTCTAACATCCGCTCACACTGGCGCCATCAAGCTCACAATGTTGAAGCAAAGTCCGCTAGAAAATCTCTCGAGTTCAGCTATAATGACCTCGGTTGGCGATCAATCGCCGACACGACTGGCAGCTTGTTGGAATCGTGATCGTAATCAGGTCCGCTTCCGAGTTTTGAAACGGACCGCGCTAAGCCCGGACCCGCTTAATACTCTTTAGGGTTCGGCGAGTCCTTCAGATAACGTTGGACACGACAAACCGGATTTTGTTTCGAGTTTCCGGTTCGTCGATCGAAGTGCTGCACAGTTGTACTTGCGGCCCAGGGCCGCGAATTGATCTTTCTCAACTCAGCTTAACTAATCGCAGCGTCGTAACGCAGGAACGGCTCGAGCGATAGATAAGACGTACGGAGGTCATATGCAAGCAGATGTTACTTTGATTCGTACAGTCTTTGTCGCGGCGCTCGTGAGTGCAGGGTACTTCCTGAAGCCTTTCCCGGCCCTTGGTACGAGAAATCCGCTTATCTCGGCGATCATCGGGGGAGTACTTGCAGTCTCGATAATTTTCTTCGAGACCCGAATCCGCAAAGCCACACTTAAGACTCTTATCGGCGGAGCGGTCGGGTCAATACTAGGCATCGCAGGCGCTACCTTAATCTGTTGGATCATAGCCGCGCAGCATGCGATACCCGAAGAGTTCAAATCTTTCCTAACGCTTACTCTGACACTGTTCATGGGGTATGTAGGATTGATAGTCGGCGCAGTCAAAGGTGATTATCTCGATTTAACCGCGCTGGGTGGAATATTCGTAGAAAAGGGAGCAGCAAGATCCCACTCGCTGATACTGGACACCTCGGTCATCATTGACGGCCGGGTGGCTGATATTGCCGAGACTGGATTTCTTTCGGGCATGCTGGTGATTCCCCAGTTTGTCCTGCGCGAGCTTCAACAAATCGCCGACAGCGCGGATTCGATCAAACGCAATCGCGGGCGGCGGGGCCTCGATATCCTTCAACGGATTCAAAAGAAAAAAGGAAGCTACGAGATCGTCATCAGCGAAGCTGACTTCCCCGATGTCCGCGAAGTGGATCACAAGCTGATCGAGCTGGCCAAACAGATTGAAGCCAAGATCGTCACCAACGATTTCAATCTCAACAAGGTCGCGCAGCTTCGCGGCGTTTCTGTCCTCAACATCAATGAACTCGCGAACGCACTGAAGCCCGTCGTGCTTCCGGGCGAAATCATGCGAGTGTTCGTGCTCAAGGAAGGTAAGGAATACAACCAGGGTGTTGCGTACCTTGATGACGGCACCATGGTCGTGGTCGACAATGCGCGGCGGATGATCGGTAAGAACGTCGATGTATCGGTGACCAGCGTCCTGCAAACAACCGCGGGCAAGATGATCTTCGGGCGCTTCAATGAGGATGGACGAGCGGCCTCCGGGCCACGGCACAACAACGCAGCCTCTCAGTGACGGAACGCAAGCTAAATACGGCGATCATTCCGGCGGCCGGCATCGGCGTCAGGATGCACGCCGACCGGGCCAAGCAGATGCTGGAGCTGGGCGGCGTGCCTGTGCTCGTTCATACACTCATGCGTTTCCAGCATTGTGATGCGATCGATCAGATCATCCTCGTGCTCCAGCCTAATCTCACCACCGAAGTCCTCGCTATGATTTCCCGGCACCACCTGACGAAGGTTGCGCGCGTTGTTGCGGGAGGCGCCGAGCGGCAGGATTCAGTCTATCGTGGACTCCAGGTTGTGAAAGAAGAAACCGCCGGGATCATTGCGGTTCATGACGCAGTGCGGCCTTTTATCAAACCCGAAGAGATTCGTTCAGTAATCGAACGTGCCGAGACGACGGGGGCCGCGTTGATGGCGCTCGCCGCAACGGACACGATCAAGCAGGTGAAGTCGGGCCGTGTCCAGCGCACGCTCGACCGAAGGCGAATCTACTACGCGCAGACTCCGCAGGCGTTTCGATATTCGATCATTCGAGAGGCATTCGAACGAGCCTATGCTGACGGATTCATGGGCACGGATGAATCCCAGCTCGTAGAACGCGTCGGTCATCGCGTATCAATCGTCGAGGGCTCTCCGATCAACATCAAGATCACGCGGCCTTTTGATCTGAGATTCGCCGAGGCGATTCAAAAGGAGTTCTTCGATTGAGTGAATTGAGTCGCATCGGGATCGGATACGACATACACCGACTGGTCGAAGGGCGGAAGCTCATACTGGGCGGCGTTGAGATTCCGTTCGAGAAGGGCTTGCTTGGACACTCGGATTCGGATGTGCTTACACATGCGATCTGCGATGCTCTATTGGGGGCAGCCGCCTTGGGAGACATCGGAACACACTTCCCGGACACTGATCCTCGATGGGCCGGAGCATCGAGTTTAGATCTGCTCGCGCAAGTAGTTGACCTCTTGACTGAACAAGGCTTTGGAGTCACGAACGTCGATGCGACAGTGATGGCTGAGCAACCGACGCTAAAGCCCCACGTTGATTCAATACGCGAGCGGTTGGCCTCGGTGTTGGGTGTTGACGCTGATCGGGTCAGCGTTAAGGCGAAGACAAGCGAGGGGCTCGAATCAGTCGGGCGCAACGAAGCCATGGCTGCTCAGGCCGTTGTGCTCATTCACCGCAGAGACGCCGAGCACGCAGAGGAAACGCAGAGATGAATGTCCATCCGAATCAGTTCACCAAAGAGGTGATAGGTGCGGCGATAGAAGTTCATCGAGCGCTAGGACCCGGTCTCCTCGAATCGGCTTATCAACACTGCCTCCGCGCGAGCTTAATGTCCGCGGCATTCCATTTCAGCGAGAAGTGTGGATCGGAATCGATTACAAGGGCACTGTCATTGAGAGAGCCTATCGGCTGGATTTCCTGGTGGGTGGATTAGTTGTTGTGGAGCTTAAGGCGGTCGATTGCTTAACGCCAATAGATGACGCCCAGCTTCTGACATATTTGAGGCTCGGAGGTTGGCCCGTCGGATTGCTGATAAACTTCAACGTGCCGATATTGAAGGAAGGGATTCGTAGACGAGTCCTTAACCAGGCGGAGTGAACTCTGCGTAATCTCTGCGTTCTCTGCGTCTCTGCGGTGAATTCGCGGGGCTCAAACTCTTTGTATGATGACGAGGCCGATAACAACTGCTGCGATTCTGTTGAGCTTATTGAGCCCGACTGGTTCTTCGAGCTTCAACTCGCCGCAGTCTCACCACAAGCCTTCCCGTGATGAATCCACTAAAGCCATCCGAGCAACTGCTTACTCGATGATGAAGGCGTTTCTCACGCAAGACGTCTCGACTTTCAAACGTCTTTCGGCCAAAAGAACACTGCAACTCGTCAGCCTGACCTTCGAAGCCGCGCGCGAGGATTCGCAGTACAAACAGGAACTCGAAAACGCTCATATCACCAATGCCGATCAGTTTCTGGGTTACTTCCTGCAGGGCATGGCAAATCAGTATCTGCAAGCGGTTCCGCTCTCTCCCGAAGCCGCCGCACGGCGCGCAGCTAACGACTCGACCGTGACTTTCATCAGCGACTCCGAAGCAAGGATCGCGGCGGGGAATTCCGAAGTGGCTCGCGCGCGGCTTGTCGGAAAAGAATGGAAGATCGATCTCACTGATTGGCTCAAGAGAGGCGTGCTGGCGGAGATAAAGGATCCGCAAATGCGAGCACGAATAAAGAGTTTGTGAAAATGCGAACCGTTGACATCATAGCCCGCAAGCGCGACGGACACGCGCTCAGCCGGGAAGAGATCGGCTTCATCATTCGCGGCTACACCGCGGGTGACGTCGCCGACTATCAGATGGCCGCGCTCACGATGGCGATCTACCTGCGCGGGATGACCAATGAAGAGACCATCGCGTTAACCGAGGCGATGCTTCGCTCGGGAGAGGTGCTGGACCTTTCAGATCTTGGCCGCCCGCGCGTTGATAAGCACTCGACCGGCGGAGTCGGCGACAAGACATCCCTTGTGATTGCCCCAGTCGTAGCCGCCGCCGGCGTGCTGGTGCCGATGATTTCCGGCCGCGCGCTTGCGCACTCGGGAGGCACGCTCGACAAGCTCGAATCGATTCCCGGATTCAGAACTGATCTCTCGCTTGTGGAGTTTCGAGCAACTCTCAAAAAAGTTGGCGCGGCGCTGATCGGGCAGACAGCCGAGATCGCGCCGGCCGACAAAAAGCTCTACGCTTTGCGCGATGTGACCGCGACCGTTGCATGCCGCCCGCTGATGGCCGCCTCGATCATGAGCAAGAAGATGGCCGAGGGCGCGAGCGGCCTGGTGCTTGATGTGAAGACCGGGAGCGGCGCTTTCTTGAAGAAGGAAGAGGATGCCCGCGAGCTGGCAACGATTATGATCTCGATAGCTAGCGGGATGAGCAAAGAGTGCGTCGTGCTGATCACTGATATGAATCAGCCGTTAGGCCGCGCGGTCGGCAACTCGCTCGAGCTCATAGAAGCGTTTGAGACTTTGAAGGGTCGCGGCCCCGAGGATTTCAACTCGCTTTGCCGTGAGCTAGCCGCGGAGATGTTTGTTCTTGGCCGCGCGGCAATTGACCCCGACGGAGGACGCGAGCTCTATGACAAGATGATTCAATCCGGCGCGGCCCTTGAAAAGATTCGGCAGATCATTGCTGCTCAGGAAGGCGACCCGCGAGTACTGGATGACTACGATTTGCTGCCGCGCGCCTCACACACTTACACGGTCAGCGCATCGGAAGCCGGCTACATTCAAGCGATCGACACCGAAGCGATCGGGCACGCATCGATGTTATTGGGAGCGGGCCGCGCGAGGCTCGACACCGCAATCGATCTCGGTGTGGGCCTGATCGTCGAGGCTAAGATTGGCGATAAGATTGAACAAGGCCAACCACTGGTCACTCTCCACTTCAACGAAGAAGCTCGAGTTGAAGATGCGGCTAGCGATATTCACAACGCCTACACGGTCGGCGAGCACAAAGTCGCGCCACCTCAATTGATCAAAGCGGTGATGCGCTGATTTACAATCCTCAGGTGAGTCGTTAGAATCGAGCCCGCTTTGACCATCACCGGAGTTTGGAGTCCAGCCTTTAGGCTGCCTTGCTGCTTCAAGAACAACTAAGAGCAATCTAAAGCGTGTACTCTGAACCATCACACGAGGAGGCCAAACAATGAAGGCCAAGGTAACCCGTCGTGACTTTTTTCGCACAAGCGCCGGCGCTGGATTAGGCGCAAAGCTCTTCGGAGAATTGTCTGGGGTCACGTTTGCGCAATCCAAAGGATCGCGGCCGATTGTGATATCGAGCGCGAACGGCTTGCGCGCCACCGCGAAGGCGATGGAGATGATTCGCGCGGGCAAGGACACTCTCGAAGCCGTCGTCGCGGGAGTCGCCATCGTCGAGGACGATCCCAAAGACATGAGCGTCGGCTTCGGCGGCTTGCCCAATGAAGACGGCGTGGTCGAGCTCGACGCGAGCGTTATGCACGGCCCAACCAAACGCGCGGGCGCGGTCGCTTCGATTCAAAGGATCAAGAACCCAGCTCAAGTTGCGAAGCTTGTGATGGAGCGAACGGATCACGTTCTCCTGGTGGGACCCGGCGCGTTGAGATTCGCGCGCGCGCAAGGCTTCAAAGAGATGGACCTGTTGACCGACGAGGCTCGAATCGTGTGGCTAAGATGGAAGGAACGGATGAGCGACGATGACTCGTGGGGGCCGGGCCTCGCCGCGCCTCCCGACGCAACGCAGAGCAAACTTTACGACGGAACATCAGTACGAGCGGAGTTGCTTGCGCTTGCCGATGAATACATCGCTCATCCGCCGACGGGAACGATCAATTGCATCGCCGTGAACGAGCGGGGCGACATTTCGGGAACAACGACCACGAGCGGTCTCTTCCACAAGCTTGCGGGCCGCGTTGGAGATTCGCCCTTGATTGGCTGCGGGCTGTTCGTCGACAACGAAGTCGGCGCCGCGGGGTCAACGGGCCGCGGCGAAGAGTGCATCAAGATCAACGGCGCGCACACGGTCGTCGAGATGATGCGCAAAGGAATGTCGCCAACCGATGCCGCGCTCGAAGCGTGCAAGCGAGTCGCCGCGAATTACAATAACGACAAAGCAAAGCTCAAGAAGTTCGGGATAGAGTTTTACGCGGTGAATAAGAACGGCGAACACGGCGCGGCTGGTCTGTGGGGTTATTCGCTGAATGCCAAGGGTGATCGCAAGCGCAGTCAATATGCGGTTCACGACGGCAAGGAGAATAAACTGCACGACGTTGCGTATTTGTACGAATCGCCCGACAAGTAGGCGGCGTTGAGCCCAAATTGTTTACTACGAATTAACCGCTGATCTTCGCTGGCTTCGTTGCGCTGATCTTCGCTGATCAGCGAGAATCTGCGAACCGGCAGGCAGTGCAGATCAGCGGTTAATATTTTGGCCCACACGCGGAGTGCAACCATGACCAAGTATCACCTTGTGTCCGTCACCTCATTGACTATCATTCTCGCAATGGCTCAACTCGCTTCATCGCAAACCAAGCCACGAGCGCGAGACCTCGGAGTTCCCTTCGACGGAACGCCCGGGCCGCTCAACGCCATCACCGATGTCAAAGGCATCGAAGTCGGGCACACGACTCTCATCTCAGGCGAAGGCAAGCTCAACGTGGGTGTTGGTCCCGTTCGAACCGGAGTCACCGCCATCATTCCGCGCGGTAAGCAATCGGCAAACGACCCGGTGTTCGCAGGTTGGTTCTCACTCAACGGCAACGGCGAGATGACCGGCACTACGTGGGTCGAAGAATCGGGCTTTCTCGAAGGCCCGATCATGATCACCAACACGCACAGCGTCGGAGTCGTGCGCGACGCAGTGATCGCGTGGCGAGTGAAGCGCGGTGCTCCCGACGCTTCGGGTTACTGGTGGTCGCTGCCGATCGTCGCTGAGACTTATGACGGCTACTTGAACGACATAAACGGATTTCACGTGAAGCCCAATCACGTGTTCGAAGCGTTGGACAGCGCGAAGTCAGGACCGGTTGTTGAAGGAAACGTCGGCGGCGGCACCGGTATGATCTGCTACGGCTTCAAGGGCGGAATCGGAACGGCTTCGAGAAAGCTGGATGCGAATGCGGGTGCATATACCGTGGGAGTACTGGTGCAAGCGAACTTCGGGCGCCGCAATCAGCTTCGCATCGCGGGCGTTCCGGTTGGGACTGAAATCACCGAAGGGACTCTCTCATCCTACGACGGCGGGCCTCGCGATGATGTGGGTTCGATCATCATCGTAGTGGCAACGGATGCGCCGCTGCTTGCTCATCAACTGAAGAGACTGGCTCGCCGCGCGGCGCTGGGAGTCGCTCGCACCGGGAGCAGTTCAGGCAACGGATCGGGTGACATATTCGTGGCTTTCTCTACGGCGAACGCGGGAGCCTCAAAACAGGAAGGAACGATTCAGCTCACGATGCTTCCGAATGATCGGATGAATCCGCTTTTCGAAGCGACGGTCCAGGCTACCGAAGAAGCAATCGTCAACGCGCTGAGCGCCGCTGAGACGATGACCGGAATTGACAATCACAAGGTGATCGCGCTTCCGCATGATCGGCTGAAACAAGTTTTGAAGAAGTACAATCGATTGGCTGAGTCGAAGTGAAAGGTAGAGCGCCTTGAGTTCCACGAGAGCGAAGGTCTACATAGAAACAACAATCGTCAGCTACCTCAGGGCTCGGCCTGGTAGTGACTTGATAATCGCCGCCCACCAGCAACTCACGCGGGACTGGTGGCGGAATCGTCGCGCTGACTTCGACCTATTCATTTCTCAAGCTGTTATTGAGGAGGCGAGTGCGGGCGACCCGCAAGCCGCAGCGGACCGCCTTCAGGTGCTCGCGCAGATTCGGGTTCTAGGGTTGAATGAATCGGCTCTTCAGTTGGCGCGCGCGTTGGTTTCCAAGGGACCGCTTCCAGAAAAGGCTGCCGTTGATGCCTTGCACATTGCTCTCGCCACAGTCCACGGTATGGACTACTTGCTGACCTGGAACTGCAAGCACATTGCAAATGCAGAGACCCATAGCTGCGCTTTGCCTTTTGCGAGGATACGAACCGCCGGTCATTTGCACGCCAGAGGAACTTATGGGAGATTAGCCTTATGTGGAGAGATACCATCGTTGATGAAACAAGGAAGGCACGGGACGAATACGCCGCCAGGTTCAACTATGATCTGGAGGCGATTTACCGTGATTTGAAATAAAGAGAAGAGCAAAGCGAACGAGAAGTCGTGAGTCTTCCGCCCAGAGAGCCCGTTTCCCTCACGACCACTTAAGGATCGACGATGAGAAGACTCTTTTTGATTCTAATGTTGATCGCAGCACTCGCGCTGCCGGCGTGCACAAGCGTCCTCGGCAAGCGCGACGAATCCGGCGGCAAGCTTCGCGTCGGCATCGTCTTCGACATCGGCGGCAAAGACGACAAGTCCTTCAACGCCGCCGCGTGGGAAGGCGTCAAACGCGCCAAAGACGAACTCGGCATCTTTCTTCGCGACGTCGAGCCCGGCGATCCAACCTCGATCGAACCTTCCATGCGGGCCTTCGCCGAACGCGGCTACGATCTGATCGTCGGAGTCGGCTTCGCTCAAGCGCCGATCATGAACGATGTCGCCCGCGACTATCCCAACCTGAGATTCGCAATCATCGACGGCGTGATCGATCTTCCAAACGTCGCGTCGCTGATCTTCAAAGAACACGAAGGATCTTTTCTCGTCGGGATGATCGCGGCGCGCACTTCGAAGACCGGCAAGATCGGATTCGTGGGCGGCATGGACATTCCGTTGATTCACAAGTTCGAGAAGGGCTACGAAGAGGGCGCGCGTTACGCGAATCCGAAAATCCAGGTGTTTGAAAACTACGTCGGCGTGACCGATGCTGCGTGGAACAACCCCGGCAAAGGCAAAGAACTTTCGAAGGCGCAAATCGAACGCGGCGCCGATGTGGTTTTTCAGGCAGCCGGCAACTCGGGACTTGGAGTGTTCGACGCCGCCGAAGAAGTAACCAAGTATCGCCGCCAAAATGGCATTGATCCACCGAATGTGTTCGCGATCGGCGTCGATTCAAATCAGAACTGGGTCAAACCCGGATTCATTCTGACCAGTATGATCAAACGCGTCGACGTGGCGGTATTCAACACCGTGAAGGACCTGCTCGAATCGCGCTTCAAAGGCGGCATCCACGAGTTCGGCATGGATAATGACGGAATCGGTTATGCGCTCGACGACTACAATCGCGAGATGATTCCGCAGTCCGTGCTCGATGAAGTAGACCAGGCCAAAAAAGACATCATCGCCGGGCGCATCAAAGTGACCGACGCGATGGCAGACAAATAACCAAACGCCTTTTGATAACCACATGGAAAATCTCTGGAGAGACCTCACGTTTGCCCGCCGAACTCTTCTAAGAAATCCGGGCTTCACCATTGTTGCGGTCTTATCGCTTGCGATCGGCATTGGAGCCAACAGCGCGATCTTCAGTGTCATCAACGGGCTCCTGCTCCGGCCGTTGCCTTTCAAGGACGCCGAGCGTCTTGTGATTCTGTGGAGCCGCTCTCCCGGATTGAATGTTCCGCAGGATTGGTTTTCACCCGGGCAGTACCTCGACGTCAAAGCCGACAATCAAGTCTTCGAAGAGACCGCGATCACCATCGGAGGGAGTTTCAACCTCACGGGCCAGGGCGCTCCCGAACATATCGACGGCGCGAGAGTTTCTTCTTCTCTTTTTTCACTCCTCGGTGCAAGCCCAATGCTCGGCCGCGCATTTTCTTCCGAGGACGACCAACCCGGAAAACAAGCAAGCGTGATTTTGTGTTACGGCTTCTGGAAGCGCGCCTTTGGCGGCGATCCTAACGTGACCGGAAAAACGCTGACGATGAACGGCAACTCGTTCACCATAGCCGGAGTGATGCCCGCTTCGTTCGTTCTGAACAAAGAAATAATGCCCGCAGTCAACGGCATTCAAAACGCCGAACTGCTTGTGCCTTTGCCGCTCGCCGAAAGCGCTCGCGCCAATCGCGGTAACGAAGACTTCAACATCTTCGCAAAGCTGAAGCCGGGCGTCACCGTTGCTCGAGCGCAGTCGGATATGGACGTGATCGCGGGCCGGATGAAAGAGCAATACCCGGCGAATTATCCGCCAACGGGCGGGCTAACTATCAGTGTCGTGCCGCTGCTCGGCCAGGTAGTCGGCGATATTCATCTCGCGCTTTTCATTTTGTTTGGCGCGGTTGGCTTTGTGCTTCTGATCGCCTGCGCCAACGTAGCCAATCTGCTGCTCGCACGCGCGGGAGTCCGCCAAAAAGAAATCGCGGTTCGCGCGGCGGTCGGCGCAAGCCGCGCTCGACTTATGCGGCAACTGATCACCGAAAGCGTGCTGCTTGCGGTTGCGGGCGGCGCCGTTGGACTCGCCATCGCGGTTTGGGCCGTGGATGCTTTGAGCGTAGCCGGCTCTGAAAACATTCCGCGGCTGGGCGAGGCCGGCATCGACATTCGAGTCCTTGTTTTCACTGCGGGCGTCGCGCTTTTGACCGGCATAGTATTCGGGCTCGTTCCCGCCATGCGGGCGTCTCGCGTTGATCTGAATGAAGCGTTGAAGGATGGCGGGCGTGCGTCGGGCGGCGTTTCAAGTCGCGGCCAACATCGCATGCGCGGGCTATTGGTAGTCGCCGAAATCGCGCTTTCGCTGGTGCTGTTGGTCGGCGCGGGTTTGCTGATTCGCAGTTACGCGCGCGTCACATCCGCTTATCCGGGATTCGATCCGCACAATGTTCTTTCGCTTCGGCTGGCATTGCCAAACGTGAAATACAAATCCCAGGACGAGATTGCCGCGTTCTTCAAACGAGCGAGCGAGCACTTGAAGACTCTGCCTGAGATTTCAGCCGTTGGCACCAGTTATTCGCTGCCGATGAGCACGGTCGCGCTTGCGTGGGAGCCCATCAAGGTCGAAGGCTACGCACCGAAGACGGCGCAGGAGAGGATCATCTCGAATACTCGCATAGTGAACCCTGAGTACTTTCGCGCAATGGGAATCCGGATTGTTCAGGGCCGTCTTTTCGACGAGCACGACACCAAAGGCCAACCGCAGGCTGTCATCGTCAATGAAGCATTCGCCGAACGCTTTTGGCCGAATCAAGATCCGATTGGCAAGCGGCTTCAGCAGGCGGACGCCGACGGCTGGCGAACGGTCGTAGGAATAATCGGCGACGCTAGAGAGTACAGCGCCGAGAAAGAACCGCCGATCGCGGTCTACTATCCGTTCGAACAATACGTGGCGAGAAACATGTTTCTGCTCGTGCGAACGACGTCTGATCCGAGCGCGATGGCCGCGTCGATAACAAGAGAAATTCAGTCGCTTGATCCGGATCTGCCGGTCTTTGACGTAGCTTCGATGGAGCAGCGCTTGCACGATTCTCTGGCGCGGCGGCGCTTTGCGATGCTGTTGCTTACCGTGTTCGCTGCGCTCGCATTGATCCTCGGAGCCATCGGCATCTATGGCGTGATGGCCTGCTCGGTGAACCAGCGAACTCATGAAATCGGTATTCGCATGGCGCTCGGAGCCGAGCCCCGAAACATTTTGAAGATCGTGATCCGCCAGGCCGCGACGCTGACGCTAACCGGCATTGCCTTTGGGCTGGGTAGCGCGTTTGCCTTGACTCGGCTTCTTTCCAGTCTGCTTTACGGAGTCGGCGCGACCGATTGGGTAACTTTTTTCTTGACTCCGTTTCTTCTCGGCGCAGTGGCGCTGTTTGCTGCTTATGTTCCGGCTCGCCGTGCCGCGAAGGTTGATCCGATGGTCGCGTTGAGAAACGAGTAATGCACTCGTCTCGCACTCTGCTTGCTCATTTTCGATTGATGCTGAGGTGAACATGCCAGCACGATTTGGACTCACACTTGGTTGTCTGGCCGCGATGATTCTCCAGTACGCACCCGCGGTCGTTGCCAACGATTCAGCCGCCGCATACGGGGCTGGTGGAATCACGTTCAAAAAGATTGATGGGATCGTGATGGAGAGCGAGAACCTGATCATCTCGCCCTTCGAGGTGACGGTCTCCTACGTATTCCGCAACATCACCGCGTCAGACATAAAGACCATGGTCGCATTCCCCTTGCCGATGATCACGAAGCACGATGAGGACGAAGACATCAACATCGATATGGATTCGCGCAATCCGGTACACTTCGAGTTAACGGTCAACGGACAGGCTCGGCGGTTCCAGACGGAAATCAAAAAAACGAAAAGAACCTTTCGCGTCACCTATCATTGGATTCAGACGTTTCCCGCGGGTAAACAGGTTTTCGTTTCGCACAAATACAAACCGATTCACGGTTCGTTCTTCACATCCGAATATGAAGGGACTCGTAAGCCATTCACCCGGCTGTTCACTTCCACCTACTGCACCGAGCCCAATCTCCTTGATTGGTTATTGAAGACGCAGCGCACTGTGTTCGAGGTTCATTACATTCTGCGGACCGGCGCCAACTGGCAAGGCCCCATCGGGAAATTCTCTCTGACAATCAAGAAAGATGATCCGGAGCAAAAAGTGTCATTGTGCGGCTACCCGGTTCGACAAGTTGATCCAACGACCTTCGTTTGGGAGAAGAGGAACTTCACGCCGGCGAAAGATCTTAAAATAGTTTTTGCCCAGGCTCTCAAAAAAGCCGCCGGCTAGCCGGCGCGAATTGGAAGCCGATCGGCGTTGTGCGTGCCAACTATTATCGAATGAAACCACTCGTTGTACTGTTGTTGATTTCAATCGCGCTGACGGCGTCTGGCCCAACCCTCGCTCAAGACTCCGCCGCGGAGAATGCCCGCCAGCTTTACAGGCAGGCGATGGAACTGTACAACGCAGGCCGCTACAACGAAGCCGCGCCGCTTTGTGAACGTGCAATCGCGATGAGCACCAGCGCGCTCGGCCCGGAGCATTCCGATGTCGCGCTCTCGCTCAACGGTCTGGGCTTGATATACGCGGGAAAAGGCGACTACGCGCGGGCCGAGCCGTTGTACGAACGCGCGTTAGGGATTTATTCGAAGCTGTCCAACACCGCGCAATCGCAAGAGAACAGAAACGCCGCCGCCGGGAATGTGGCCGCCACACTCAATAACCTTGCCGAGCTCTACAAGTACAGAGGCGAGTACTCGCGCGCCGAGCCGCTTTATCAGAGCGCTCTCACGATTTGTATAAAGTTGCGGGGTGAGCAGAACTCTTCGGTCGCCAACACGCTTAACAACCTGGCGGACTTGTATCGAATGAAGGGCGACTATGCGCGAGCCGAACCTCTGTTCCGCCGCGCGTTGGCGATTTATGTAAAGATTAATCCAGAAGATCCCGATGTCGCGCTCGCCATGAGCAATCTGGCCGCGGTCTACGCCTCAAAGGGAGACAACGCGCGGGCCGAGCCGCTCTACTTGCGTGCGCTTGCAATAAGAGAAAAAGTACTTGGTCCGCAGCACCGCGATGTCGCGATCACGCTAAACAACCTCGCCGAACTCTACAGCGACAATGGGAATTTAGCGCGCGCCGCTTTGTTGCTCGAACGCGCGCTTTCGATTCACCTAAAACTTGACCCCCAGAATCCCGACGTCGCGATCGTGCTCAACAATCTCGCTGGCTTATATTTGTTGAGAGGCGACTTCGCGCGGGCCGAGCCGCTCTATTCGCGAGCGCTGGAGATCAACGTAAAGGCGCTCGGCCCCGAACATCTCGAGGTTGCGCGCTCTCTCAACAATCTCGCGGCGGTCTTTCACACCAGGGGAGATGAAGCGCGCGCCGAGACGCTTTACCTGCGCTCGTTGGCGATTCGAGAGAAAACGTTGGGACCTGATAATTCACTGGTTGCGACTACGCTCATGAATCTCGGCGATCTTTATCGGGCAAAGGGCGACTTTGCGCGAGCCGTTCAATTCTGCAGCCGCAGTCAGGAAATCCGCGAGCGGAATTTCAATCTCATCTTGGCTTCGGGTTCTGAGGATCAAAAGCAACTCTTCCTCGACACACTCTCGGGCGAGACTCATGCGACCGTGTCTTTGCACGTCCGCTCAGCGCCCGCGAGTGAACAAGCCGCGCAGTTGTCGCTCACAACAATCCTGCGGCGCAAAGGGCGAGCGCTCGATGCGATGACCGACCAGATCGCAATGCTGCGGCAGCGAGCGACACCCGCCGACGCACAGTTACTCGATCAATTGGCCGGCGCGCGTTCGCAGCTTGCGACGCTGCAACTTTCGAGCTCGAATCGAATAACGCCCGCGGAACGACAGGCGGGGATCAAACGTCTCACGGCTTCTGTCGCCGGGCTCGAAGATCAGGTGAGCCGCCGGAGCGCCCAGTTTCGCGCGCTATCGCAACCCGTCGCGCTTGATGCAGTTCGCCAGGCTGTGCCCGAGGGCGCGGCGCTGATCGAGATCTTCGCGTTCAAGCCATTCAATGGGAAAGCCATAAAAGCATCGGAGAGATTCGGCCCGCCTCAATACGTCGCGTACGTGCTCGAACGCGAATGGGCAACTCCGCAATTTGTAGAGTTGGGCGCCGCGGATTCAATCGATGCCGACATCGCCAAGGTGCGAGATGCGCTGCACGATCCGGATCGCGCTGATGTAAAAAATCTCTCGCGCGCGCTCGACGAGCGAGTGATGAGACCAGTGCGGCGATTGCTCGGCCCGGCTCGTCAACTATTGATCTCACCCGACGGCGCATTGAACCTCCTCCCGTTCGCAGCTCTCGTCGACGAGCGCGGGCAGTATTTGGTCGAGAACTACGCGATCAGCTATCTATCAAGCGGACGCGACTTGTTGCGTTTGCAAGTTGCGCGTGAGAGCCGCACCTTGCCGGTGGTGATTGGAGACCCGCTCTACGACATCTCCACAACGCGCGCACAGCAGACGCCCGCGCAAACCAATCAACCTGCCACCAACCGTCGTTCAGTTGACTTCACAGCGTTGAAATATGCTGCACTGCCGGGCACAGCCCAGGAGGCTCGCGCACTTCAAGCACTCCTTCCTGGCGCGCAACTTCTCTTACAACAACAAGCCACCGAAGCCGCGATCAAACAAGTGCGCGCCCCGCGAGTTCTGCACATCGCCACGCACGGTTTCTTCCTCGCAGATCAGCCGAGCGATGACAACGCCGCCGAAGCGCGAGCCTTGCTTCACGGAAGCGAAGAGAAACGAGTCGCGCCGCAAAAAGAGAATCCGCTGCTGCGTTCCGGAATAATTCTGGCGGGCGTCAACCAACAGCAAAGCGGTGCGGGCGAAGACGGAGTGCTCACCGCACTCGAAGCGGCGGGCCTGGATTTGTGGGGCACTCAGTTGGTGGTGCTGTCGGCTTGCGAGACCGGCCTTGGCGAGGTGCATAACGGAGCCGGCGTGTACGGACTGAGGCGCGCGCTGGTGCTTGCGGGCAGCGAGACTCAGGTGATGAGTTTGTGGTCAGTGAACGACGTAGCGACGCGCGACTTGATGATGGGTTTCTATAAACGGCTGCAGGCGGGCGAAGGCCGCGCTGAAGCTTTGCGTCAGACTCAACTGGCAATGCTCGGCAGTAAGGCGCCGGTTCAAGCGGCGGACCCGCGCGGCGTGAAGATTGTGAAGCCCGGCGCCGCCTCGCAGAATTTTAGTCATCCGTTCTACTGGGCGCCGTTCATCGAGTCCGGCAAGCCATAGAAACATTCAAGCCGTCGAAAAGATAACAGACGCAATGGGCCAGATCGAAGCGTCCATTTCTGGGGCTGTGCAAGTGATTAGCGAGCGCACCAACGTCGCCTGATGGCCAACGTTAAATCGCCGCTGCGTGAGCTGAAAAGAAACAGTGGGTTGGGGGCTAGATTGCCGAAGTATGTTGCTTTCCTCCGAGCGATAAACGTCGGCGGCCACGTCGTGAAGATGGACCATCTTCGCGGGTTGTTTGAATCTCTCGGGTTCATTGAGGTCGCCACCGTTATCGCCAGCGGCAATGTGATATTCACTTCAACATCCAGGAGTGCGCCGGCCCTCGAAAAGAAGATCGAAGATCATCTGCGACAGTCGCTCGGTTACGAAGTGATCACATTTGTCAGAGCAACAAGTGAGTTGAAGGCAATCGCCGCGTGCCGGCCCCTTGATGCCTCTGAGATCGACGCCGCCGGCAATGCGTTGTATATCGGATTCCTCAAGGGCAGTCCGAGCGATGAAGCGAAACAGAAGCTCGCGTCACTCGCAACGGAGGATGATAAATTTCATTTCTCGGGCCACGAGCTCTACTGGTTGCGCCGGAAAAAGTTCAGCGATTCAAAGTTATCGGGACCGTTGCTGGAGAAGACGCTCGGGATGCGGACGACCCTGCGAAATTCCACGACGGTGAAAAGAATCGCATCGCTATGCTCGTGAGGTGCGATGCTCGTTAGTCCTTTGGAATCGGAGGCGGGCCGTCTGGAACATACGGCTTGTATACCTCGCCTTTGGTTTTCTCTTTGAACTCAGCGCGAATCGTGTCGCGTGTCTTCTCATCCTCAAACAAATCGACCATCGTTGCCGCAAGCGCCTTCGCCGCATAGACCAAACCCTTATGGCCGATCGACATTCCGCCGCAAGCCACCACCGGCCACGCGTGCCAGGGAGCATTCTCCGGCGCGGTCGTGACTGACAGATGCAGCGTCGGCACGATCCAGCTCACGTCTCCGGCATCGGTCGAGCCGCCTTCTGGGTCGGGCTTCGGCGGATTCAACGGCTGAATCGCGCCGTTCAATCCCTTGGGTTCCACGCCGGTTGCTCGTTGAATGGCCTTCGCGAATTCCTGCTCTTCATTGGTGTACTGAAGCGGGCCGAGCCATTCCATATTTGCGTGAATGATCTTCGCTCCCGCCAGATTCGCCAGCATCTCGTAGTCGCCGCCCTGAATCGTGAGTTTGGATTCGACGCCGGCCATGAGCGCCGCGCCTTCCGCGATCTTTCGCGCGCGAGCCAGCAGGTCTTCGACGCCAGCCCGCTTCGAATCGCGAAGCCAGCACCAGACGCGCGCGTACTCGGGAACCACGTTCGGAACATCGCCGCCTTTTTGAATCGTGTAGTGCATGCGCACGGTGGGCTTCACGAACTCGCGCATCCGATTGAGTCCGGTTGTGAAGAATTCAAGAGCCGCGACCGCGCTTCGTCCGTTCCACGGATCGGCGGCGGCATGCGCGGCCTTGCCTTTGAACTCGACGATGAAATCGACAATCGCCTGTGAGCTGTCGACGTCCGCTGTCGTTTTGTCTTCGGGGTGCCAGGCAAGACACACGTCGACATCGTTGAACAATCCCTCGCGAGCCATGTAGATCTTTCCACCGACCGACTCTTCAGCGGGAGTGCCGTAAAAGCGAATGGTTCCCTTGAGCTTCCCGGCGGCGATCATCTCTTTGATCGCAAGAGCCGCGCCCAGACTTGCTGCACCAAACAGATTATGTCCGCAGCCGTGCCCCGCGGAACCGGCTTCCAGAGCCTCTTTCACTGGTTGAGCTTTCTGTGAGATGCCCGGCAGCGCGTCGTATTCCCCAAGGATACCGATGATCGGCCGGCCTTGCCCGTAGCTGGCCGTGAACGCGGTCGGCATCCCGGCGACTCCGCGTTTCACATCGAAGCCCTGCTTCTCGGCATAATCCGCAAGCAGCTTCGATGAGCGAGTCTCTCGCAACGCAGTTTCAGCAAACCGCCATATCTGATCGCTTAGCCCGATGAGCTCGGGTTTGTGTTTTTCGATCGACGCAACTACTTCGTCCTTGTTCTTGCCGTCAGCCGCGACCGCCGTCGCGGCGTTTGTGAGCATCATGATAATTGAGATCGTAGCGCTAATAGTGCGTAGCTTCATTGTCTTCCTTTCGCCGAGAAGTCCTGGGTTCGGCGAGTTCCTTACGCGGGATTGGCCTTCGCTCGGTTGCACTCTTCGCAGCGGCAAAGCTCGCGCAATCGTTCCCACGTGTATATTCCGTCGTCATGACGATCGCTGAACATGAATTTCACCCCGTAGCGCCCGACATGCTCGGCGTTCAGCACCGTCAGGTCGTCGGCTACTGTTCGCGGATCGAGTATCCGCAGGCCCGTGACTTCGCTCACGCAGTTCGCGCACATGCATTCGGACCTCAGATACTTGATCGCATAGACGCTCGCGTGACCATCGTCCCATCGGACGGTGATTTCGTTTCCGGTCTTTTTTATCTCGAGCGGTGTAGGCATATGAATCGGGGGTTGGGGGATAGGGGTCGGGGGTTGGACCAACCCCCATTCCCCAACCCCCATCCCCTACTTGTGTTTCCATCGAGGTGGCCGTTTTGCGATGAACGCTTCGACGCCTTCCTGTGGATCTCTGTGAGCCATCAGTTCGTTGAGGTAGATGTCTTCGGCGCGCTTCAAAGCATCGTCGAATCCAAGCCCCCATGTTTGCACCATCGCGCGGCGCGCCATCTCGAGTCCGGGCACACTCATTTGACGGAACGTCGCAAGAATCTCATCGGCCTTGACCTCGAGAGAGCCTTCCTCGACTACGTGATTAACCAGCCCGATTGACTGCGCGACATCGGCCGTCAACAACTCTCCGGTCAGTATCATCTCGCGAGCGCGCTTGTCGCCTATCACCCGTGGAAGAACGAACGCGGCAACAGGCGGAAAGACCCCGAGCTTTATCTCCGGCTGTCCGAACCGCGCCGACGGACTCGCGATCACGATATCGGCAAACGCGGCCAGTTCACAGCCTCCGCCAAGCGCCGCGCCTCCAACCAGTGCGATCACCGGTTTTGAGACGGTATTCAATGATCGAAAAATCGCATGAAACCCGTCGAGCATTTGAAACACAGTTTCGGGTTTGTGCTCTTCGATTGAAACGCCGGCGCAAAACGCCCGGCTCGCCGATGAACCGGCAAATACAATCGCACAAGTGTCCTGGGCACTGGCCGCCTGGCCGATCGCATCGACGATCTCTTTCATCATTGCGATGGTCAATATGTTCAGCGGCGGGTGCGCGAGGGTTATTCTCGCCACCCGATCCGTGATCGCAAACTGAATGTCCTTGTAGCGAGTCATAAACGCGAATAGTGAACCGTGATGCGTGATTACGGAAACCGAATAACGACGGGCCCAAAACTACGTCTTCAGTTTTCGTGAAACTTCACTTGCGATCGTTGAGCCTTGAAGAACTATCGCGTCGATCTCCGAGCGCGTCTTCTCAGCTACGTCACGATCAGAGAGCGATCCGAGATTGACATTAACATTATAAGAAGCCCCTCGAATCGCCACGTTGGCAAGCTGCGCCCCGACTGCGGCGTCTGACAGCGCACTTGGCGTTCCGATGTCGGCCAACTCGCCGAGCAGCTTTAGCACATCGAAGCTTCGCCGGGCGGTTTCAAATGGAACATCGACGGCGCCCTGCATCGCGATTTGAATCTGCTCGCCGCGTTTCGCTTTCTCATCGTCCGTCTCTTTTGGCAAGCGATAAGCGCCGAGCACAGCTTCAAAACTGGCCGCATCGTTGGCGATCAATTCACGCAGCCGCCCGCTCAGTTGTTCGAGTTGGTCAGTTATCTCCTTCAACCGCGATTCCGACGCTGCGTATTTTGGCTTGCCGATCGTGATGTTGCACATCATCTGGCCTAGCGACGCCGCAAGCACTCCGCAATAAGCCGCGACGCTGCCGCCGCCCGGCGTCGGCGTACCCGCGGCGACAAGCTCGGCGAAGCTGCCGATGGTATCCGACAAATTCGGAGTTTCAGCAATCGATTCGCTCATGCGTTAGCTTCCTCAGCCGCCGCAACCAATCGATGCTCGAGTATCTGATCCTCGCTGAACTTCTCGAGCTGAAGATAGAAATCCGCAACGGCGTTCAACGCGCTTTGCGGCACCAGTCCGACTATTTCAGAACCGACCACCGCCACCCCGTATCGCTCGGCTTCGCGTTTGATCATTTCAAACACACGAAACAGCGGCGTTCCTTCGTGATTGACCATGTTCATCGAGACCTGAACAATTCCGCGATCCTTCAACTCGAACCCGAGGGCCTTCACGTAACGCAGGCCACCAGTCTGATGACGCACCGCGCGCGCGATCCTGTTGGCGATCTCGACATCGGCGGTCGCGAGGTTCACGTTATAAGCGATCAACGCCGGACGCGCGCCGACCGCCGTGATTCCGGCGTTTGGATGAACACGCCGTTCGCCAAAGTCTGGCGTGCGAGCGTCGATTGTCGCGATCTCGTCGCGTATGCCTTCGAACTGACCTTTGCGGCACGCGGCGAGGTTTTCACGTTCGGGCCGCGTCGCCGCTTTTTCGTAGAGATAAACTGGGATTCCAAGCTCACTCCACATCCGTTCGCCGCAAACGCGAGCGAGCGCGACGCAATCATCCATCGTCACTCCCGAAATGGGAACGAACGGAATCACATCGGTGGCGCCCATTCGCGGATGCTCGCCGGTGTGCTTGTTCAGATCGATCAACTCAGCGGCTTTCCGGGCGCCCGCTATCGCTGCGTCGACAACACGTTCACGAGGCGCAACGAAGGTGACAACTGAGCGGTTGTGATTGGGATCGGATTCGCGATCGAGCAACACCGCTTCAGAAATTGATTGAATCGCGGCGGCTATTTGATCGATGACTTCCGAGCGGCGGCCTTCGCTGAAGTTTGGGATGCACTCGACAATGCTTCGCACGGTGTGAATCCTACCCGATTCGATAATCGCTTGCAAAGAATGGGTCGTCGGCCACGCGGCACTCACTATATAATCTCGCGGTCTTGATTGGAGGTCACATGCCTGACCATCTCACTATGCTATGCCTGGCCAGCTACTTCAAAGGTGAGGCCTTTCTTCGTCAGTGCCGCCGCGACGGGTGCCGCGTTCTGCTCGTGACGGTTGAAAAGCTTCGCGATGAAGCATGGCCTCGCGAAGCGATCGACGAAGTTTTCTACATGCCCGGCGGCTATTCGCGAGACGACATAATCAAAGGCATCAGTTATGTCGCGCGTACGCAAAGCATTGATCGTATCGTCCCGCTCGATGAATACGATCAGGAAACGGCCGCGCTTCTTCGCGAGCACCTTCGCATCCCCGGCATGGGAGACACGACCGCACGCTACTTTCGCGACAAGCTGGCGATGCGGGTCAAGGCTCGCAGCGAAAACATCCTGGTTCCGGATTTTGTTCACGTGTTGAACTACGACAGCTTGCGCGAGTTCATGTCGCGCGTTCCGCCGCCATGGGTCCTGAAGCCCCGCTCGGAAGCGGCTTCGATGGGAATCAAGAAACTCAATCACTCGGATGAACTCTGGCCGTTGCTTGATGCGCTCGGCGACCGGCAGTCGTTCTATGTACTGGAGCAGTATAAACCTGGTGACATCTATCACGTTGATTCCATCGTCTCGGATCGGCAAGCGGTTTTTGCGGTGCACCATAAGTATGGGCATCCGCCGATGGATGTCTCGCATGGCGGGATCTTCACGACACGGAGAATCCCTCGCGAGTCCGCGGATGCGCAGGCGCTCGATGCAATCAACCGCGAAGTGATCGACAAGCTCGGCCTTCTGCGCGGAGTCACACACGCCGAGTTTATCAAGGGACGCGATGACGGCCGCTTTTATTTTTTGGAGATTGCCGCGCGTGTTGGCGGCGCCAACATAGCAGAGACCGTTGAAGCCGCGACGGGACTGAATCTCTGGGCCGAGTGGGCCAGGGTCGAGATCGCCGGCGAGGATAACGCTTATGAACTACCGCCGCATCGCGACGATTACGCGGGCGTGATCATTTCGCTTGCGCGGCAGAAGCTCCCCGATACTTCGGCGTATGATGATCCGGAGATAGTCTATCGTTTGAACAAGTCTCATCACGCTGGATTGGTCGTTGCGTCGTCAAATCCCGAACGAGTAGGCCAGTTGCTCGAAGCCTATACGACTCGATTCTATGAAGACTTCTATGCGACGCAGCCACCGCTTGATAAACCCACCTTTTGAAGCGGGCGTTTAGAGTACCGACTTTAGTCGGGCCTTAACGCCAATCAAGAACACTACCCGACTAAAGTCGGTACTCTGAACACCCGCTTATGCTGAACGCCAGCTAGTCAGTGTATGCCGCGGCCGGACTTCCCGACGGATGAAACACGCCAAGCACCCGAATGTTGGTCGAGCCCGTATTCTCAACTGAGTGGCGAACCCCGCGAGGCAGATAAATACTCGACCCGGCCTTGAACTTGGCATCGCCATCTTCGGTGTGAACGCAACCCTCGCCTTCGATAACGTAGATGGCCTCTTCGTAGGTGTGATGATGCATAGGCGCGCGGCCCGTCGGAATTACTCCGATGAATTGCGTCACTCGCGCGGCGCCCAGATCTTGATTGACGAGATACTTGAACGTGCGGTCACCTGCGGGAATCGGTTCCTGGCTTTCTTCGCGCACGGTTCGAAAAGGCTTGGTGTCCTGTTGCGCGCGGACTACTGTAGCGATGCCAACCTCCGCATCGTCTTCGGGGCACCGCACGCTGATGATTGCAAGGTCCTCGACTCCACGCCCGCGCTCATCCAGGTTCTCGAACTGATAAGCGCTACCCGGCGGAATGTACACCGCCGTTCCGGGTTCGAGCGCATAGCTGTACCCGTCGATGTAACAAACGCCCGAACCGCTCACGACGTAGACAACTTCTTCGGCGGCCGGATTGCGGCGCGACAGAGAGAGACCTTCGCCATAGCTGCTGACGTACTGCGCGATATCTCGCGCGCCCATTGTTTTGGAGATGGGCACGCGAAATCGGCGAGTGCCCTCGACTACTGTTAGTTCGCCGCGCTCGATAACCGCCGCGCCTCCGGCCAGTATTTTCATTTGCTCACCTCGTCCGCCTTGTCGAATCGAGACAGGCGAAAGCGATCAATCTCATAACCACAGCGGCCGGTATGTAGCAGCTCGGCGCATATGCGTCCGATCGCCGGACCAAACTTGAATCCGTGCCCTGAGAAACCGGTCACCACTAATACACCCTCAAGCACCGGATGCCAATCGATGATGAAGTCGTCATCCGGCGTGTTGTTGTAAATGCACACTCGCGTTTCTCGAACCGTCGCGTCCGCAAGCGCCGGAATGAATTCGCCGAAGAAAGTTCGACAACTATCGACGAACGACGGATCGACTTCATCGGGCAACGCATCCGGATCGACCGCCGCGCCTTTCAGGTGATTGGCGATCTTCATCGCGCCATTGTGATGGATCGGAAATCCGTAGAACCCGCTTTCAAGCTCCAGGAAAATCGGGAACGCCGCCGGTTCAAAGCTACGCGAGGTCTCCGCCGCTGGTTCAAAGTAGACCAGTTCCTGCCGCGTGGTCGTGAGCTTGTCCGCGAGAAACGGCAGAAACTTTCTCGACCACGGACCCGACGCGATAATCGCGCGCTCGCAATCGATGTCACCAGCAGAATCGCAGGCCACGACTACTCGCGACGCTGTGTTGCGGACATCAATTACTCGCGTGTTCTCCAGGATGGTCACACCGCGGCGTCTTGCGAGATCGAGCAACGCGCGCAAAGCGATTTCTGCGTGGATGATCGCGCCGCTCGGGTCGAATACAGCGTACTCTAAAGCTCGAATATTGAATTGAGGAAACCTCGCGGCGAGTTGCTCGCGGTCAAGCATTTCGGCTTCGCAACCCGAGTTGAGCATCGCCTCGTAGCACTCAGTCTCAAACGAAGGCCGGCGTTTGCCGATCAACAACGCTCCTGTTTGAGTGAGCAGGCGCGTGCCTGTTTCTTCTTCAAGCGCGCGCCATCGCTTGAGCGAATCCATCGCAAGTCTAACGTAGAACGCATCGGGATATGCGAACCGAAACACTTTCGAATGATCAACCGAAGCAGCTCGCGGATTGGGCAGCGCGGATTGATCGATCAGCGCGACGGACATACCTTCGCGGGCAAGTTCACACGCCGCCGCCGCGCCCATGATTCCCGCCCCGACAATCGCTACATCGAAATTCCGCATCGCCGCGATTCTAACATGTGCGCGGGATTCACTGCCGCCCTTAGGATCGGACAGAAACCTTGCCGTGAGCCCGATAGACTTTGTTCGCGCGTACAACTTAGAATCAATAGAGCGAGTTCACCGGGAACCTGCTCGTATAGATGAAAACAAAAGCCCACAGACGCCGAATCGTTACACGCAGTTTCATGTCCTTCATGGATAACGATCTGACTACCGCTGCGGGTGCCGTGTCTTACTTCTCGATGCTCGTCTTGTTTCCGACGCTGGTGCTTGTGTTCGCGGTCGGCAATCGGCTGCTTGGCCCAGACACTGTTGAGAAATATGTCATCGGGCAGGTGCTCGCCTTCCTGCCTGGTGCGCAAACATTCGTCAGGAAAAATCTGGAATCAGTATCGACGATTTCGACCGGCGTCATCGTGAGTTGTTTGTTCGTGATGCTGTGGGCCGCGTCGTGGATGTTCACCGTGATCGAGAAAGCGCTCAATCGAGTTTGGGGAACGTATCCGAGATCGTTCCTGCATGGCCGCGCGGTCAACATCGCGGTGATGACCATGATATGGGGGCTGCTGGTCGCGCTGGCGTTGTTCACGGCGTTCGTGACCGGCGTTCGAGCCGCGGCCGAGCGAATCCCGTTGAGGCTCGGGCCGTGGCTTGCGGGCTTATCTGGATTGGCGTGGCAAACCATATTCGTTATGGCCAGCGTGGTCGTGACAATCATTCTTTTCACAGTACTGTACAAGCTGCTGCCCAACACTCACGTGCCTTTTACGGAGGCTCTGCCGGGGGCGGTTCTTGCTGGAGTGTTGTGGGAAGGCGCGAAGTTTGGATTCTCGTTTCTGCTTCCTTACTTTCACTATGACTTGCTGTATGGATCGATTGGCGCGGCAGTCGCGTTGCTGACATGGGTGTATCTGTCGAGCGTGATCATGCTGTTCGGCGCGCAGTTTACTGCGTTGCTGCATCGCGAGCATCTATACAACGCTTCCAGTCAACGTGTATTCGCGACCGGCGAACATCCGGTTGCTCAAAGGTAGATTTCGAATTTCAGATTGTGATCGGAATCGAAAGAGCCGTGTCATTCCGCAATCGCAAATCCGCAATCGGCAATCGGCAATTTCATCATGCTCGTTTCCGAATTCGATTACGATCTTCCCGAGCGCTTGATTGCGCAGGAACCCGCCGAGAAACGCGATCAGTCCCGGTTGCTCGTCGTCAATCGCGCGACAGGCGAACTCATCGATTCGGTCTTCCGAGATCTCCCGAAGTATTTGCGAAGCGGAGATCTGCTGGTGCTCAACAACACGCGAGTGTTTCCGGCGAGACTCATCGGCAGACGTGTGCGAATTACTCCACGAGGCGACACGGTGCTGGGCGGGCGAGTCGAAGTCTTTCTCGTCAATCGAATTGCGCCGTTAGTATGGGAGACGCTGGTCAAACCGGGACGCGCATTGACGCCGGGGACGCGAGTGGAGTTCGCGCGTGGCAAGCTTACCGCTGAAGTAATCGAATGGCGCGAGCGAGGCCGCCGCGTTGTTCGCTTCGAAGCGGACGGGGACTTTGATGAGATCGTCGATCGAATCGGCCGCACGCCGCTCCCGCCGTACATCAAGCGAGACGAAGAAGATCGGCTCGACGCCGAGCGCTATCAAACGGTTTTTGCACGCGAGCGCGGCGCGGTCGCGGCGCCCACAGCCGGGTTGCATTTCACTCCGGAGCTGCTTGATGCGTTGCGCGAGGCTGGGATTGAAACTGCGGAGATCACGCTGCACGTTGGCTACGGGACATTTCAACCAGTGCGAGTTGATCGTGTCGAAGATCATCGCGTCGAGCCTGAGTCTTACTCGATCAGCGAAGAAGCGGCAGCTTCAATCAACCGAGCTATGACTGAAGGCCGTCGAGTAATCGCGGTTGGAACGACAACTACTCGCGCGCTCGAATCAGATAAACCCCAACCCCCAACCCCTAACCCCCAACCCCTGCTTACTGATCTATTCATCTATCCGGGATTTGAATTTAACGTGCTCGGAGGATTGATTACGAACTTTCACTTGCCCCAGTCATCACTGTTGATGTTGGTGAGTGCTTTCGCGAACCGCGAGTTGATCCTTAAGGCCTACGAGCACGCGATCGCCAATGAATATCGCTTCTACAGTTATGGCGACGCGATGTTGATTCTGTGATCCTCACATCTGGACTGCGCGATCACGTGGCACGAGCCTCTTCAGCAACCACAACATCAAACATCCT
>Ga0070706_100000044_pt1 | contig 146303 bp, 142 predicted proteins | sample KBSK5501metaG_FD_65476 | JGI IMG/M metagenome (GOLD analysis project Ga0070706, IMG submission 65476) | Corn, switchgrass and miscanthus rhizosphere microbial communities from Kellogg Biological Station, Michigan, USA - KBS K5-50-1 metaG | ecosystem: Host-associated > Plants > Roots >...
AAAACAGCAATAGAGCAAACGCAGACGCTGCGGCGTCGTGGTCAGAGTGTGCCTAAAAATCTCTTGACACCGGAGACCGCTTCATAGATGGGCTGAAATTAGCCAACGCCTTCGGCGTTAATTGTTATTAATTCAAACTGCATCACTACCAGCGCCGCCTGCCTTGTTGACAACAGAATATTCAAAATGTATTTGACGTTCGCTCTTATCGGCGCTCTTGGCTCAATCGTGTACCAGGTGGCCATCGCTTTGCCGCACATCGGTATTTTGTTGGGTGTGATTATCGGCGCGTTAATCGCTCGATACCTTTATTCGGTCAAGAGATGGTGGGAGTACGAAGCAGTTCTCAAAGGCGTAACGACTCAACTCTACAGCGAGCTCTCCCTCGAAGAACGGCAACTGCTTCGAGAATTGTTTGAGAAGAATCTTGCGAAGGCACGAGAAAAAGCGACACTCATTTCAGCCTTGAAAGATCGTCTCTGGACTCATCGGTCTAATACCGGCAAGTAGGCTCGCCAGGGGCCGACGGCGTCGCGGTATTGTTTGGACATCACGCGTGTGACCTGGGCCAGGTGACCGAGATCGTGGACCACCCAGGTGGCCAGCAACTGGCCCAGTGTTACCATACCGAATTCCGGATGGCGGCCACGCTTTTCCAAAAGCGACAGCGTAAGATTCATCGCCTGCAACACTCGCAAACTCTCGGCGCGCAATTGCGCGAAAGTGTCGAGCAACTCTGTAACTGACTTTCCTTTGAACTTGTCACGCATCGCAAAGCGATCGAACGGCTCGAACGCGCGTTCTTCACCGTGCTCGAGAATGATCTTCGCGCGTGGAATCCAGTCAGTCTCTTCGGCGTGAATAAGATGGCCCACGATGTCGTGCGGGCTCCACGTTTCCGGGCCTTCGTTCTGAATGAGCCACGGTTCGGAAAGATCACGCAACAGTGAATTCAAAGTAGAGGGCGTCCGCTCGAGTATCTCGATGGCATGTTGAAGTTCTAGTTCCATTGCTTGACTCCGACTCTCGGCTCAATCGTGACAGATAAGATTTCCCCAGCCGTTGGCCGCTCTTATGCGTGCTGCATCCGCGCGTAAGGCACCCGGATTGTCCCTGTATCGATCGACCAGACGCTGGGCTTTCCGAGAGACATGCGGCAGTCCTGCCTGACCTAAATCAGCGTACTTGATATTTCGCAACACGCGATCCAGCGCGCTGGCTGTGTGGTTCGTCAGTGCCGCGATTTCTTTGCACATCGGATGAGAATCCGTGTGCATATTCTCGCGGCAAGTATAGTAAAACTCTATCGCAATGATGAGTTGATCCTCTGTCCATTGTGGCATGTTGAGTCTCCGCTTTGGTGAGTTTAGGTAAGGGGGAGGTTTCTATTTGCCCGTATTCGTTCGCGAGCGAGCTTGCAATAGTCTTCTGAGATTTCTATGCCGATCCATTGACGCTGTAAGGCTTCAGCAGCAATCGCAGTTTGCCCCGATCCGAGAAACGGGTCAAGGATGATCTGCGCGTTAGTCGACTCAATACAGCGGCGGACCAACTCAACCGGAAAAGGCGCAGGATGCGGATTTTTTTGTTCTTTGCCAATTTCCCAGACGTCGCCGTGAGCATTGGCCTTCGGTGCCAGTTTGAACTGAGCTTTGCAGATTAAATAAATCACTTCATAAGTCGGCAGAAAATAACCAGGATTGAAGTTAATGCCGCCTTCGCGCTTCCAGATGATGATCTGGCGCACCGGAAAGTCTTTAACTATGTCATGGCGGTCTTGCAATAGACCACCTTGAACGCGCCATTTGTGGTTGTAGAAGATCGCGCCGTCCTCACGCAATAGGCGCATCATGGCCGTGAGACATGCACGTTGCCACTTCACATATTCGTCGTGCGGCATGTCGTCGCTGTGCGTCTCATAGCCATTGAGCAATTGCGCGCTCTGCCACTTGCCACCGCGCCCGTCTTTTAATCCGTTGCCGGTGCTGTTGCGAAGATTGTACGGCGGCGAAGTCACGCAAAGATCCACCGAACCTGCTGGCAATGTGTTCATTAACTCGACCGCGTCGCCGCAATGAACTTTGTTCAGCCACGGTTCCATGACAGACACGTCTATAGAAACGACTTCATCGCTCTCGACTAATGGGCTTTCGTATGTGAGTCTCAATCCGGGACTTGATTCTACATTAAATCGAAGCGGTTTGAACTAAAGAATTTTGCAAAGCCTGTCTTTACTTGTCGGGTTTGTCGGGCGTGACAACGTTGATGTAGTCCTTGATCTCGCTGCGAATCAATCGCTCGACGTTTGTCGCAAACAATTTGAAAGCCGTATCGTGAGACGAGTAGTGGCGGTACTCGCCTGCCAACTGAATAAAGCTGAAGCCTTCGCTTTTGATCAACTCGGCGGCTCCACGTTTCTCGCGCCATATGTCACCGTAGTTGTACAGTCCTTCGATCCCGGCGCATATCGCAACCACCAAACTCGCCACAATCGAGGCTACGGCAAACACCCAATTGTATTTGCCCCAAACATTCAATTCGCGCAAGCCAACGAGAGCGGGAATCAAAGCGCCGCCGATGACGACTGCCGCACGCAATGCTTGATACTTGGTCTTCGCGTCGCGTGAACGCCAGTCCCACCATTCGATGTATTTCAACCACCGGGCATCAATGTAGTCTTTTAGCTTCTGATCCTTGAGATCGAGTCCATTGATCAATGCTCGCAATGCTTTGAGATCGACGAGCACCGGTTCCTTTTTGTGATTTTCGTTGCTCAATAGCTTGAACTCTAAACGTGGATACTAGCTAATGGATCGTCAGCAACACAATCTCAGGCGGTACGCCGAAGCGCACCGGCAAAATACTTGTGCCGATACCCGTAGTCACAAACAGATGATGATTATTCTCGAATACGTGTCCTGATTCGTAGCGATCACCCAGCTCAGAAGAGTGGACGACGCTGCCAATCAAAGGAAACCTGACCTGCCCGCCGTGAGTGTGTCCCGCCAACAGTAGCGGTACGCGTTGCGGAAGACGCGGAAAGATATCGGGATTGTGCGCCAATGCAATCATCGTCGCGCCTGGCGGAACCTTGTTAACAGTAGCTTCGATGTGTGCAGCGCTCGTCTGTACCGGGCGAGTCCATAAATCAGATAGACCGACCAGCCACAACGACGTGCCGCCCGCATTCACTTCGACTACCTCGTCCTCCAACACTTTGATCCCGTTGCTTTCCAACCCGCGCCGCACTTTACCGCCGTTGTACCACCAATCGTGATTGCCCAGAACTGAGTACACGCCCAACGGTGCGCTCAAGTTCTTCAAGATCGGCGCAAACACCTCCGGCTCAATTGTTCGACGTATCCAACCATTGCCCGTCATGTAATCGCCGAGTATGACTATCAGATCGGGATGAAGCTCATTAGTGCGCTCAACGATCGTTCGTAGCTTCTTCTCGTTGATGAACGGCGCGCCGGCGTGAATATCGGCGATCACCGCTATGCGAAGACCGTTGAATTCCTGCGGCCAGTTGTCGATGTGAATAGCTTCCTGCCGGATTACCAGTCGATTCGGTTCGACTAAGAACGCCCAGAACACCAGCACGCCGAGAAGCAGGATAATCACTTTGAGCGCAACGCGCAGACGCTTCGGCCAGCGAGGAGTGCGTCCCCATCGCATTGGCCCAGGCGGACGTCGCATCTCGCGAATCAACAGCAGCAGTAACCCCAGCACGATTGAAATGCCAACGACAAACGGTATCGTCATAAAGTTCGATTCTTGTGTGCCTCTTAGTGGCCCTCTTGTGCCTCTTCGTGGCTCAATTTATCACGCGCAGGCGCGGCTTCTGGTATCTTATGCGCGCTATGAAAATCAAAGTTCCCCTTTTCTTCCTGCTCTTCTGCTTTACGTTCAACTCGTTCGCACAGGTTCCCGATCGGCAACAGTTTATTCGCACGGAAGCGCCGGTGATCGCGCTGACCCACGTGCGCGTGATTGATGGCACCGGCGCGCCGCCGAAGGAAGATCAAACGATCATTATCAGCGAGGGAAAGATTCAATCAGTCGAGTCGAGCAGCGTCGCCAAAATACCTGCAAACGCGGAGACGCTCGATCTCAACGGCTACACGGTGTTGCCGGGTCTCGTCGGAATGCACAACCACATGTTCTTTCCGATGGGCGGCTCACCGCCGATGTACTCCAACATGGGTATCAGCTTTCCGCGACTTTACCTCGCGCTCGGCGTTACTACCATTCGCACCACCGGCAGCGTCGCGCCTTACACCGATCTCGAGATCAAAAAACTTATCGACGCCGGCCGGATGATTGGTCCCAAGATGCACGTCACCGCGCCGTACCTCGAAGGACGCGGCTCGTTCACGCCGGTGATGCATACCCTCACAGGTCCTGACGATGCTCGTCGCATGGTGAACTACTGGGCCGATCTCGGCGCTACTTCGTTCAAAGCTTACATGAACATCACACGCGACGAGTTGCGCGCAGTTGTTGAAGAAGCACACAAGCGTGGACTGAAGGTTACCGGGCATCTCTGCTCGATCGGCTACAAGGAAGCTGCTGAAATCGGTATCGACAATCTCGAACACGGGTTGTTTCCCGATTCGGAGTTCGTTCCGAATAAGCAACCCGATCAATGTCCCACGGGCTCGGCAGTTTCGGATAGCCTGCGCCAACTCGATCTGAATGGCGCTGCCGCACAGGAGACGATTCGCACCCTTGTATCAAAAAACATTGCCATCACCTCTACGCTGCCGGTGTTCGAAGCCGGCGGTGCGCCGTTGGCCCCGAGCGGTATCGGCGCAACCAACGCGCTACTCAATCAGCGGGTGTTAAATGTGATGTCGACCGACGCTCGCGTTCGTTATCTACAGGCACGTGCTCGTAATGCCGGCGGAGCGAATTTCGTTGCACTAATGCGTAAAGCGATGGACTTCGAACGAGAGTTCGTGAAGGCAGGCGGCTTGCTCATCGCCGGACTCGATCCAACCGGCAATGGCGGAATCGTCGCCGGTTTTGGCGATCTGCGAGAGGTCGAACTGCTCGTCGAAGCAGGATTCACAACGCCCGAAGCGATCAAGATAGCGTCATTCAACGGCGCGAAGTTTCTCGGTGAAGACGCGCGCATCGGTTCAATCGCGCCAGGCAAACAAGCTGACTTGATGGTCGTGAAAGGCAATCCAGCCGCGACGATTACTGACATCGAAAACGTCGAGATAGTTTTCAAGGACGGCGTCGGTTACAATTCGGAGAAGTTGATCCAGTCAGTCCAGGGACTGGTCGGTATTCGCTGATCTAGACTCACTCAAGAGATCAAACCGAATGGAAGAAGACAAGCTCGCCAGTCGCATTCCTCTTCTCGAAATCTTTGCTCAACAGAATCCCGGCGCGTATCGCTTGCGCGTCGCTATGCTCGCCGCGCTAGGTTACGCGTATCTGCTGGTCGTCGTCTTGTTCTTGTTGGCGATCGTGTTCGTCACGCTCTTTTATGTTCGCATCAGTTACATAACAATCAAGATCGTTTGGATACCGCTCGTTCTCGTTGGTCTCGTATTGCGTTCGCTGTGGATTACGCTTCCAGTGCCGGAAGGTACGGAGTTACGACGCGAACAGGCGCCGGCACTCTTCGACCTGATAAACGAGGTGAGCAAAAAGCTGAGTGGTCCAAAGGTACATCACGTGTTGGTCTCTGACGACTACAACGCCTCGATCGTTCAGATTCCGCAGTTTGGAATGTTTGGCTGGCTGCGCAATTATCTGGTCGTTGGTCTGCCGTTGCTGCGGGCGCTTGATCCGTCTGAGTTCCGCGCGGTTCTCGCGCATGAAGTTGGTCACCTGTCAGGAAAGCACGGGCGCTTTTCCGGTTGGATCTATCGTCTGCGTCAGAGTTGGATACAGATTCTCACGCGAGTTCATCAGGAACGTCATTACGCGTCATTTTTGTTCGAGCCATTTATCAACTGGTACGCGCCTTATCTGAACGCCTATTCGTTTGTGCTCGCGCGGGCGCAGGAGCGTCACGCCGATCAATATGCGGTCGAGCTGGCCGGCAGAGAGGTCACCGGCGTCATGCTGGTGCGAATGATGGCGAAGGAACGCGGGCTTGTGGAGAACTTCTGGCCCAACTTCTTTCGCCAATCGAAGGAACAGCCGAAGACGCCTGCAGATCCGTTCGTGCAAATGCTTCAGGGATTGGAGCAGCCGATCGGAGCCACAAAAACACAGAAATGGTTTTATGAGGCGATGCGCGTGCCCACGGGCTATGAAGATACTCATCCAGCGCTCTCCGACCGGCTCGCGGCAATCGGTTTCGCGAAAGACAGTCCGGGGCTGACAACACTGATCGATTGCGTGTTGAAAGCGGACCAGAAAAACGAGTCAGCAGAGTCTTACTATTTGCGCGAACTACCGGACGATTTCTTGCTTCGATTAAACCGGCTGTGGAGCGAACAACTCCGTTCGACGTGGCACAAAAGTCACGAAGAGATTCAGCAAGCGAAAAAGAAACTCGACGAACTGGACGAGAAGGCGACCGCGGGTTCGCTGACCATTGACGAACGATGGGAACGCGCCAAACTCATCGGCCAGGTCAAAGATGAGAACGCTGCGCTGCCTGCTATCGACGAGGTCTTGAGCGAGAACCCAGATCACGTCAGGGCGCATTTCGCAAAAGGTGCCATACTGCTTGAGCAACACGAAGCTGAAGGCGTCGCGCATTTGGAAAAGGCGATGCAGCTCAATCGAGATACAACGGGCGACGCCAGCACCTTGCTTTCGGGCTTCTACTTCGATGAGGGCAACAAAGAGTTGGCCGAGACGTTTCGCAAACGCGCCGAGCAACACCACGAGCAACAACTAAAGCAGCAAGAGCAGGCATTGACCTTCTCCATCAATGACAATCTCATCGCACACGATCTCGATGAGAAAGCCGTCAAGGAGATACAGCGCCAGTTAAATACTGTTCGTGGTTTGAGTGAGGCGTTTCTCGTGCGGAAGGTTATCGACGGCTCTGACACCCCGTTTTACGTTCTGGCAGTGCTTGCAGGATACTCCTGGCACGAGGGACGGAGCGACAAGCACATCGGGCTGTTATTTAACGATCTGGCAACCGTAAATAATCTACCGACGCCGATCGTGTTTCTTTCTCTCGACGGTCAGCACAGTTACCTGCTGCCGAAGATCAAGCCGATCGCCGGAGCACAGGTTTATGTGCGCAACTAAAGCACTAAGGTTTGCTGACCTTGAGGCCTGTGACGACAACTTCGGTGTTGTGCGCGAAACGGAGACCGTAAACGCCGTCGGTTGATTTGAGCTTGCCGGGCGCGACCAGTGTGGCTTTGTCGTAACTCGCGACAACCTTGTTATTGATCGAGCACTCAACCTTGTCACCCTTCACTGACAGCGCGATCTCCTGCGTAACGGGTTCACCGACACCTGCGGCCTTGTTCACTGCCGGATCCGCGGCGCCGCGTGGTCCATTCATCTGAAACGGCGCCGACCCAAAGCCACGCACGATGAAGTTGCCGTTGCCGTATGCGGCGCAATACAAGTAACTCTGCTGGTCAGTTCCGAGGTCATTACCGGCAATCATCACACCGTAAGGGTGGGGATGATTGTTAAGGTTCATGTACTTCGGTTCTTTGAACGTCGCTTTGACAGTGTAGTCGCCGGTTGCTTTGTTTTTGGCGTTCCAGTAAGTCACTGCGGGACCGGTAATGACGTGTAGTGCATCGCCTTCTTTGGCGAACTTCGCACTGTTGAGTGTCATTCCGTTAGCTTCTTCTTTGGCGTCGATCTTTCCGGTCCAACCGGGAACAGAAACGCCACCGCCCGCCACGCCGCGCGAAGCTTCCATCTGCCCACCTTGAGAGAAGTTCACGCGGGGTGTTGTCAGCAGAGCAAGAGTAATCAGAGCTAGAGCAACAAGGTAACGCATCATGTGCAATCCTCCTGAATAGAAGTGCTGAGTGTGCGAATGATAACTCTAAGAGCGGGCGGTGTCGAAGTAAGACGAGGCCGGAGGCCGAAAAAGAAAATATAGAATCACCGTGAAGATCAGCGCGTGCAAGAGCAACTGCATTGTCGAGTGAAGCGCGCTGACGACGAGATGAAATACCATCCACGCAACCAACAGCCAGCGTGCCCAGTTGCGACCGTAGAGCATAAACACGCCCGCTACTAATGCAAGGAGCCGCACGAAGTGGACCAACACATGAAATCCCTTCAGCTCCGCAGCGCGTTGCGCCAACGTTACACCACCAAACGGCAGCAATCCTGCTAGAAGCGAGATGCTGCCGAACACTATGAAAATCCAACTTATGATCGTGATCGATCGCGGGCGTGATTGCATTTAATCCAACTAACGCAGCCGGATCCTTCGTCGATAAAGTATTACTCCTCCAGCCAGTGCCAACGCAGCAAAGCCGCCACCGCCAAATATCAACCACCGGTAACCGCTGCCAGGCGTGGTAACCATTGCCTGATCACCAGGACGCGGACTCTGCTGATACGCTCGTACTTCAGCATTCGAAATCGCGGTTTCCAAATGCTGGCGGCTCGTTTCAACCAGCTTAAGCTGCGCCTGCACGCTGTCTCTTTCAATCGTCAACTGGCGTCGCCGCGCTTCGCGCAACTCTTCAGGCTTCGTCGAGCCGACGCCCGCGAGTGAGCGCTCGATGTTTTCGGGTTTGAGACTCTCCTCCAACTGCTGCGCTCGCACACGCAGGTCTCCTTCCTTTGCTTGCACCTCGAGTAACTGTGCCCGTAGTTTCTCGACAGACTCCGCCGCGCTCGAAGACTCCTGCGCGTAAACACCTGCCGCGAACGTTAAGGTCAACAACAGCAGCATCGAAATAAGTTTCATCACCGTCACCTTCTGTCTTGTGCTTCTTGTGCCTCTTGTGCCTCTTTGTGGTTACGGTCTGAGGCGGATGCGCGCCAGGAGATCCGCAAACTTTCGATTCGACCGCAGCTTTGCAAACACCGGATCGACCTTGAGATTCATCAACCAAATATCACGCTCTTCAACTGCTTTCTCCAACCACTTGAACGCTTCCTCCTGATCGCCGAGACCCGCATGAATGGCAGCCACTGTGTAAGGCGATACGTATCGCTGCCCTTCCAACTGCTGCAAGTCGCTGAGAACTTGTTTCGCCTCTACAGTTTTTCCTGCGGCGGCGTAGGCGTGTCCGAGAAGTGCAAGCATCAACGGACTGCCTGATAGTTTCACACCGGTCTGAAACTCTGCGATCGCCTCCGCGTACATTCCCTTTGCTTCATAAGCGAGACCAAGATAACGTCGCGCAGGAAATGAACTCGGATCCAGCTCGAGGATTTTGCGACACTGCTCGATCGCCTTGTCGTTCTGCCCGGAGAGATAGTAGATCCAACCCAGGTGTGAGCTGGCGACAAACGACAGCGGCTCCAACTCCTCAGTTCGTTTTGCCTCAGCAATCGCTTCGTCAAAACGCTCAACCGCGACAAGGTAAGAACTGTACCACTGATGCGCCGGAGCATAAGCGGGCTTCAGCTTGATCGCAGTCTGAAATTCACGTTCGGTCGCTACGCGATCCCAATCCCAGCGAAACTTTATGAAAGCCAGCGAGCTATGTGCCTCCGCCGAGCTCTCGTCGATGTCGAGTGCGCGTTCCGCAGCTTCCTTTGCTTTCGGAAAGCCTTCTTTCGGTTCCAACCTGCCGTACACAACCAGCATGTTGTAACAGTCAGCCAGCCCTGCGTACGCAGCGCCGTAATTCGGATCTATGGCGATTGCCTGATTAAAGTATTCAATGGCCTGCTGCAATTCGTCGCCAGTGCGTTTGTTCCACGCGTTGCGTCCTTTGAGATAGAGTCGATACGCCTCGAGCTGTTTCTTCTCTTCGACGTTCAACTTCAAACGCAGGTTCTCAAAGATGTCGCGCGAAATGTCGTCCTGGACCAACAGCACATCGGACACTTTGTGATCGTAGTGCTGTCCCCAAAGCTGTGCGACGTTCTGAAGATCGATCAGATCCGCCTGAATGCTGATGATGTCGCCGTGACGACGCATTCGCCCGGTAACAACGGCGCGCACGTTCAACTCCTCAGCTATCTTGCGCGGATCGATCTCCTTGCCTTTGTAACCCGCCACAACACTGCGCGGCACGACGCGTAGCTGCGGTAACTTCGAAAGACTATTGATCAAGCTCTCTGCGATCTTGTCGTTGATGTATTCCGCGTCGGGATCGGCTGACTCGTCGACAAACGGCAGTACGGCGATCGATTGAATCGGAGAATCATTTCCGGCTTTGCTCCAACCGGTGAAGTAGACCAAACCGATGATCCCGATCACAACCACGCCGGCCGCGAGCGCGAAGCCGGGAGTTCGCCTGATTCCCGCAAGTTGACCGCCAAGTTGACTGGCAAGTTGACTATTGGTGTTGTGAATTGAAACAGACGGAGACGACTCGCCGTGAGTTTCTTTGGCGGACTCCGCGGTGAAATCGCCGTTCAATGACTGACTGGTTTCCGCCACGAAGCGATAGCCGCGACGCGGCACTGTTTCAATAAATTGCACGCCTCCGGGCGTTTCGCCAAGCGCCTTCCTCAGCAGCGAGATGTTCTGTGTGAGATTTCCCTCTTCGACAAAGGTGCTTGGCCAAACGCGTTTCATCAGGTCTTCTTTGGAGACGACCTGCCCGCCGTTTTCCACCAGCACGACGAGGATGTCGAAGACTTTCGGAGTCAGCGGGACCGGCTCGCCGTCGCGTAACAGGACGCGCTCCGCGACATTAAGGCGGAAACGGCCGAATTCGTAGCTGTGATGGTCCTGCTGATCCATTAAAACGCGCCTTGAGAAATATCTTTGAGGAAATCTTGAGTGCCGCCTGAGGACTTGCCGCGCACTACGTTCGTAATATCAGGCGCTCGAATTGTAATGCAGGCCACGCGGAGCCGCAAAGAGGCACAAAAAACACAACAAGGAATCTCCCCATGATCCATGAGAAAAAGACTTCCGAGCTGCTTGAAACATCGCTGATTTATCTGCTGAGCGCGGCCGTGGCGGTCGGCGCCTTTGTGCTGGTTTGGCTAATCTCACTGCTTCTGGGCCTTGGTCGGGCGTGACTTTCTAATCAGCAGCCACGAACTGATGGCGCTCGCCAACGCCAACGCGGCCGAAATGAGCATGACTATGCGAAAACCAAACACAAAGGAATCAGCGACTGCCCCTTTGATCTTTGCCTGCGTCGCGGAGTCGGCCGGCGGTAACTCGAGCCCCGCCAACTTCACTCGCTGCTCGTAAACAGACTGTCTCAGTCGATCGTCTATTTGAATCTCACCCATGCGACTCGCCAGTGTTTGACTGAATGCATGCAGCATCACCACGCCAAACACCGCAATCGCCAGCAACCCCGCAGTGCGTGAAACCGCGTTGTTAATGCCCGACGCCACTCCCGCCTGTTCCTCACCAGCAGAGCTCATCACGGTGGTGGTGAGCGTCGGGATGGTGATCGTCATGCCTAGTCCGAGAACTACAACCGCTGGAAGAAAACTTGTCCAATAGTTTCCACTGATTGTCGGAAGGGCGAAAAGCGCGAAGCCGGCCCCCGCGATAATTGGACCAACAGTCAACGGTAGTCGAGCGCCAAAACGATCGATCAAACCTCCGGACCACCGTGACAACGTAAACATGAGCACCACGAACGGCAGCAGAGCGGCGCCGGCGGCAGTCGCGGAATAACCCTGGATCTGAATCAGGTTGAGCGTGAAGAAAAAGAAGGTGCCGCCAAGCGCTGCATACAACAGTAAAGTCAAAGCATTTGCGCCGGCAAAATCTCGATTACGAAAGAGACCTAACGGCACCATTGGGTTTCTCGCCCGTGCTTCGTTAATCATGAACGCCGCGAGCGCAAGAGTGCCGGTAATCAACGTCAACAACACGAGCGGGTTGGAGAAACCGAGTCGCGGCGATTCGATCAAGCCGTAAACAACGCCACCGAGCCCGATCGTTGCCAGCGCCGCGCCGAGCCAGTCGAGCGGGCCTTCCTCGTCTTCATCGCGAGACTCTGGCACTTTCCAGGCGGAGATCAAAAGCACTGCCAGCGCGAGTGGTAAGTTCAGAAAGAACGCCGCGCGCCAGGACCAGTGCTCGACCAGCCAACCGCCAAGCACTGGACCAATTGCGGTCGTCATTGCCGAGAAACCTGACCACGTGCCGATGGCTCTGCCGCGCTCGTCTGGTCCAAACGACGAGCTGATCAGCGCGAGACTGCCGGGAACAAGCAGTGCGCCGCCGATTCCCTGCACCGCCCGCGCGGCGATCAGTTGTTCGATGTTCGCAGCGAAACCGCAGAGAGCTGAGGCTGCGGCGAAGATGACGACGCCGATGCTGAATATCTTGCGACGTCCGTAACGATCGCCAAGTGAGCCGCCGACGAGCAGGAGCGCCGAGAGAAACAGCGCGTAGGCTTCAATGACCCACTGAATGCCGATCGCTGTCGCTTTGAGATCCGTTTGGAGAAAAGGAAGCGCGACATTGACGACCGTGCCGTCGATAAAAGCCATGCTCGATGCCAGGATCGTCGCCGCTAGAATCCATCTACCCATTTTTAGCCACAAAAAGGCACAAAAATCACAAAGAGTGACATCGTAACATTAAAATCTACTTTGCGATTTTTTGTGCCTTTTTGTGGCTCAAAATGGCTGATCGATCGAGTCGCTCTGCTTCGTGAAAAACTTTGGTCCATCAGGCGTGATGTACAAGCAGTCTTCCAAACGAATTCCAAACTCGCCGTAGATCACGATCGTCGGCTCATCACTGAAACACATTCCCGGCTGGATCGGCGTCTTGTTGCCGCGCACAAAGTTGGTCCATTCGTGACCGTCGAGACCGATGCCGTGTCCCGTGCGATGAGGCAGGCCAGGCACTTTGTAGTCCGGACCAAAACCAGCGTCAGTGATCACTTTGCGTGCAGCCGCATCGACCGCTTCACACGGCGCGCCAACTTTCGCCGCCGCAAATCCCGCATCCTGTGATTTTCGTTCGAGATCCCAGATCTGACGTTGTCGATCAGTGTGCTTGCCAAAGACAAACGTGCGCGTGATGTCTGACTGATAACCGTCGACGCTGCAACCACCATCCATCAGCACCACGTCGCCTTCACGCAAACGCTGCGGGGTGCTGCTGCCGTGTGGAAACGCAGTGTACTTTCCAAAGCTGACGAATATGCCGCCCGACGTTCCGAGCGCGCGAAAAGCCGCCGCGCAGTTGCCGGCAAACTCGCCTTGCGTCATTCCTTCGGTCATGCTGTCGCGAGTGGCTTTGTAAGCAACGACCGTGATGTCGTTCGCGAGTTGCATTAACGCGAGCTCAGACGGCGATTTGAACATGCGACAACCGGCGGTGATCGGCGTCGCGCTGACGAACTTCAGTGCTGGCCCAGCCTGGCGAATGCCGTCGTACAAAAAGTAACGCACGCGCTCTTCGATGCCGATGGTTCCGGCGCGCACGCCACGATCTCTAAATATCTCGACGACGCGTTGGTAGGGACTCTCGTCCTCTTCCCACGTGCGAATGTCGTTGCCCATCTGAATGAGCTCGCGAGCGCGTTCTTCCTCAAACTTCGGACACACCCATGCGATCTCACCGCGCGCGGGAATCACCACTGCAAACATTCTCTCGCTCGTGCCCCAACGCATACCGGTGAAATAAAGCATGCTGCTGCCGGGTTCGATATAGATCGCGTCGACGCGGTTGTCGCGCATCAGCTTCTGCGCTTTCTCGACGCGCGCTTTGCGTTCATCGAGCGTGATGGGGACGACGTTGTCAGTCATGCGACGCAAACGTCGAATCGGCTCGGGCTGCGCTCCCTGCTGCGGCTCGTAAGTTTCAGTGTCGGCGTAAGCGATTGATCGGCCAAGCAGTGTCGCTCCGGCGATACCTGCGGACAAACGTAGAAAGTCTCTGCGATCGGTGCACATGGATCAGGGGCCTCTTTGTCTTTTGTGCTTTGTACTTGGTACTTTGTACTTGAGTACGACTGAATTCCGGTACAAAGTACAAAAGTACAAAGCACAAAGTCCAATCAATTTGCCACAAAGAAGCACAAGGAGCACAAGAATAGTTATTCAACTGTTAGGTGCTTTTTGTGCCTCTTTGTGGCTATGGTCCACTGCTGCGGCTCAACCGGTTTTACGCTGGGGAGCCGATCCGAGCGGTGGCGCGCCTTACGTCTTCACCGATCCCGCCAATCCCGATCGTTACATCGGCTACGAGAAAGAGATGGTCGACGCATTGGCCCAGGCGATGGGCCGGCGCGCCGAGTTTGTTCCGAGCGATTGGGAAACACTCGTCTCCGCTTTGCAACGCCACTCCTTCGACATCATCGTCAACGGCCTGGAGCCCACCGGAGATCGCGCAAAACAGATTCTCTTCAGCAAGCCATACTACATCTTTCAACTACAACTGACTGTCCGCCGCGACGACAACCACATTAACTCCATCGACGACTGCAAAAATCGCGTCGTCGGAACGCTCGCGAATACTGCCGCCTCGCGTCTCCTGCAACAAGAGGGCATTCCGTATCGCAGTTACGCCGATCCAGTCGGCGCTTATCGCGATCTCGAGTTGAAACGTCTCGACGCTGTTGTGATGGACGTGCCCGCCGAAGCTTTTTACGCACGGCCCAATCCGAACTTGAAACCCGCTGGACCACCGTTCACACGTGGTCTCTACGTGATCGGATTGCGCAAGGGTGACGAGGCGTTGAAAGCCGAGGTCGACGCGGCAATCAACAAGATCATCTTCGACGGCACACTCGAAGCAATTCTCAAAAAGTGGGGCCTTTGGAACGATGCGCAAGCCGAGTTTCAAGCTCCGATTCGAGCGGGAACACAGACGACAAAGGAGGAGGAGTACACTTCAACCAACGCTTCGTTCAACTGGCGTGAAGCGCTTTGGCGATTGACGCGCGCGGCCGCCATCACGGTTTTGCTTGCACTCGGCTCGATGGTGATCGCGGTTGTTTTAGGGCTGCCGCTCGCGGTCGGACAGTGGAAAGGCCCGGCATGGCTGCGCGCGCTTTGCACAGTCTACGTAGAGTTCTTTCGCGGCACTCCGGTGTTGGTCCAACTGCTATTTCTCTACTTCGGCTTGCCAGTGATCGGTATCGCAATGCCTGGCTGGTTGACTGCGCTCGTCGGACTCGGCTTGAACTACGCTGCCTACGAATCGCAAGTCTATCGCGCGTCGCTCGAAGCGATTCCAAACGGGCAGTGGGAAGCTGCTTACTCGCTGGGCATGGGTCCGTTACTCGCGTTTCGCCGGATCATTCTGCCGCAAGCATTTCGTATCGCACTGCCGCCGATGACGAACGACTTTGTTTCGCTTTTCAAAGACACTTCCGTTGCTTTTGCGATCTCCGTTTGGGAACTCGCCACCGCTTATCGCGAACTCGCGAATGCTTCAGGACAGTTCCTGCTGCTCGGCGTCGCAGTCTCGGCGTTTTACCTAGCGATGAGTCTGCCGATGGCCCACGTTGCACGGACACTCGAAAGACGCCTGCGCGAGCGAGCCACTGAGCGCATAGTTGAACAGGAGGCGGAGGCGACTGCATGATTCGCGTCACCGGCTTGCGCAAACGCTTCGGCGATAGCGAGATTCTGAAAGGAATCGACTTCGAAGTGCCGCCTCAAACGGTGCTCGGAGTCATCGGTGCATCAGGCAGTGGGAAAACAACGCTGCTCAGGTGTCTCAACGGTTTGGAAACGATCAGCGACGGCACTATCGAATGCGACAACGTTCGACTCGAAGCCGGCTTATCTCACGCCGATTATCGCCGGCGTGTGAAGGAGCTGCGACTCAAAGTCGGAACTGTGTTCCAGCATTTTTATCTGTTCCCGCACTTGTCTGTGGTGGGAAATATCATCGAGGCGCCGGTGCACGTGCTGCGCACACCGAAAAAGCAAGCGGAGACCGAAGCGTATGAACTGTTGGAATCAGTAGGACTCCGGCAAGCTGCGCGACGATATCCGGAATCGTTGTCGGGCGGCGAGCAACAGCGCGTCGCAATCGCCCGTGCACTTGCAATGCACCCAGCGTTGCTATTGCTCGACGAGCCGACCAGCGCGCTCGATCCGCGACGAGTAAACAGTCTACGCGCGTTGTTGCGCACGTTTGTAGACCGCGGTCACACGATGATCATCATTTCGCACTTGATAGGATTTCTCGCGGGAGTGGCCGACAACCTTGTCTTCATGGAAGGCGGCGTGGTGGTCGAACAAGGACCAACTGAGGAAGTGTTAAAATCGCCGAAAGACGACCGGACCAGAGACTTTCTCTCATCCGCAGATTCCACGGATTGAATCCTTCATCGGTGTAATCTGTGGTCACTTCCGGACAAGGTCTCGAGATACAGGTTGAATTGATCCTGATTCTTGACGCTCGTTATCTTCGTGCCGAGCAAATAGCCCTGACCGGCGTATGGTCCAGCCAGTCGTTCACATCTGACGGGACACACCTCCAACCCGATAACGCCTTGCGGCGCATACAACGAGAGATTCAGCCGGTGGTTGCCAGTGCAAAATCTTTCGTCGATGATTGTTGAGGGAAGCACCATTCCTAGGCCGCCGGCGCTGAGATCGTGTGTATTACCAAGGAAGATGAGCGGTGCGTTCGCATCCTCGACATCGTTGTCCAAAAGAGACAGGCTGGCAACGAGCTCCACCTCGCACCTCACCTTGAGTCTGCGCATTCTACGGCGTTCAATTGATGAGGCAAGCTTATCCAAGCTGGTCAGTCGTCCGATAGACTCTTCTTCCAGTATTAAGGCGCGAAGCCTGAGGCCGCGTGCTCCGGTCGGCCAGTAGTAGCACGAAACTATGAGTTTGTACATGAAAGAGGTTGAAAAACTTACAGAGTTGATGAGACTAAACTCTGCGCCGTTTCCGGCTTCCTGTGATTTCGATTTATCACTCAGTTAAAAGGCACAATGCGGCTATAATTCCCACTTTCTACCATGACTAAAATGAGAATCCTGCCACTGTGCCTGACCCTGCTGCTTCCATTCGCTGCGATGGCCCAAAAGCCAAACCCGAAACTCGCCGCCGAGGTGAAGGCCGAGTTTCTCCACGCCTGGAATGGCTACAAGAAATACGCCTGGGGGCACGACGATCTAAAACCGCTTTCGAAAACACATCACGACTGGTATGCGCAGCCGCTGCTGATGACACCTGTCGACGCGCTCGACACCATGATCCTCATGGACATGAAGGACGAAGCAGCGGCGACCAAACAGTACATCCTCGATCATCTCTCCTTCGACAAAGACATCGAGGTCCAGAACTTCGAGATCACGATCAGGCTCCTCGGCGGATTGCTAACCAACTACCAGCTCACGGGCGATAAACGCTTGCTGGCTCTGGCTGAGGATCTCGGTAATCGACTGTTGCCGGTCTTCAACTCGCCAACCGGAATGCCTTATCGTTACGTCAACCTGAAGACTGGCAAAGTGAGTAAACCAGTCAGCAATCCCGCGGAAACCGGAACGCTGATGATCGAGTTTGGCACGCTCAGTAAGCTGACCGGAAAGCCGATCTTCTACGAGAAAGCCAAGCGTGCGTTGGTTGAGACTTATAACCGGCGTTCAAAGATCGGCCTGGTTGGTGAATGGATTAACGTCGAGAATGGCGCATGGACCAACACTGACAGTCATATCAGTGGGGCGATCGACAGTTATTACGAATACCTTTTGAAATGTTCGTTGCTTTTCGGCGATCGCGACTGCACGCGGATGTGGAACGACAGTATCGTCGCGATCAATAAGTATCTTGCGGACGAGCAACCGGGTTCAGAGTTGTGGTACGGCCATGCCGATATGAACAGCGGCGTACGACGCGCAACGACCTACGGCGCTCTCGACGCGTTCTTTCCGGCGGTATTGGCATTGTCAGGCGATCTGAAGCGTGCGAAGCGTTTGCAGGACTCGTCGTTCCGCATGTGGAACGAAGCAGGGATCGAGCCGGAGGAGTTTGATTATCGCGCGCGCAAGATCACCTCGCCGGGTTATCCGTTGCGTCCGGAGATCGTCGAATCGACTTACTATCTTTACCATTACACGAAAGACTCGAAATACATGTTGATGGGCGAGAAGCTCTGGCGAGACTTTGTCGAGCACTGCCGCACTGAGGAAGCATACGCAGCCTTGAAGAATGTGCAGACAAAAGAGAAGGCCGACTCAATGCAGAGCTTTCTCTTCGCTGAAACATTCAAATATTTCTACCTGCTTTTCTCACCCGAAACCCTCGACTTCGACAAGGTGATCTTCAACACCGAAGCGCACCCGATCAGAAGATTTTAATATAGGTCCTATATGTCCTTATAGGACCTATATTACTTGACAGGTAATATTCAAAGGCAGATATTCAGGCTAAATGAAAGTGCTACTCCTTACCACGCTAATCCTCCTGCTACCGCTGCAACAGACTCCGACTGTCGATCGTGAAGAACCCGATCTCGCAGTGGTTAAGTTCACCTGGACTAAGTATCGACAGAACAGCGACCTGATTCACAGCGCGCAGGATCCTGGCCCGGCGCTAAACGAGCCGATCGCAATCAAACCTGCTCCGGCGAGAAATGAACCCAGCGAATTGAGAAATCGCCGCGACATGAACGAGCGACGCGCCGAACTGAGGGCTGCCGAAGACAACGCCACGCAATCCTCAGCGAGAAAGCAGGACTACTACTTTATTCGTCTCGAAGTGAAGAACATTGGTGCGAATACGATCAAGAGCATCGTTTGGGAATACCAGCCGTCGATGCAAACCGCTGACTACGACTTGCGACAATATCTCTGCACGATGAAAGCGAAGCCCAACGAGAGCAAGACGTTTGAGTTGGTTAGTCCGTTTGCGCCGGTGAAGGTGGTCAGTGCCGACAAGAAGGCCCACGAGGGCAAAGTCGTCATCAACAGGATCGAATACGCGGATGGATCAGTTTGGAAGCGCAAAGACTGGTCCATCGTCATTCCCGCGGAGATGACGGACCAGATGGGTAACGGCAAGTGTGTTATGTTTTGATTAGCCGCAGATAAACGCGGATGACGCGGATCAGAAAATCTGATCCGCGTCATCCGCGTTTATCTGCGGCCAAAAGTCTATTTGTATTCGACTCCGAGATTCTCAAACAGAAACGCATAAATATCTCGCGTCTGCTCGATGCCCTTCGTCGTGTTGCTGGCGCCATGTGCGGAGTTCGTATCGATGCGGATCAGGATCGGGTTTGGACCACCCTGCGCCGCCTGCAATGCTGCCGCATACTTATAGTTGTGCGCCGGAACAACGCGGTCGTCGTGATCCGCAGTGGTGATCAGCGTCGCCGGATACTTGGTGCCGGGCTTAATGTTGTGGAGCGGCGAGTAAGCATAGAGTGCTTTGAATTCCGCCTCATTCGCTTCACTCGAACCATAATCCGCAATCCAGTTCCAACCAATCGTAAACTTCTGGAAGCGCAGCATGTCCATCACGCCCGCCTGCTCGATCACTGCACGAAACAGCTCCGGACGTTGATTCGCAACTGCTCCAACCAACAGTCCGCCATTTGAAGCGCCCTGAATCGCGAGCTTGCTCGACGACGTGTACTTGTTTGCAATCAGCCATTCAGCCGCCGCAATGAAGTCATCAAAGACGTTCTGCTTCTTCAGCTTGGTGCCGGCCTCGTGCCACTTCTCGCCATACTCACCACCGCCACGCATGTTTGCCGAAGCATAGACGAAGCCCTGTTCGAGCAACGCCAATCGCAGTGAGCTGAACGACGGTGCCGTTACCGAGTTGAACCCGCCGTAGCCGTAAAGCAACGTGGGATTGTTTCCGTCAAGCTTCAGCCCTTTCTTGTAAACCAGAAACATCGGCACGCGCGTGCCGTCTTTGCTGTTGTAAAAGACCTGCTTCGTCTCATAGGTTTCCGGCTTGAATCCGGGAATGTCGACGGTGCGGAAGACCGACGATTTTTTCGTTGCGATGTCATACTTGTAGATCGTCGGCGGGAAGTTGAACGAGGTAAAGCTGTAGAAAACGTACTTGTCGTCGTTCAAACCACCAAAGCCACCGGCTGTTCCAAGACCCGGCAACGCGATCTCGTTTTCGAGTTTTCCGTCGAGACCAAACACATACGCGCGCGTGGCGACGTCTTTGCGCCAAGAAGCGAAGAGTTTTCCTCCGGCAGTGCCGGCGCCCTGCAAGGGCTCGGTTCTCTCCGGCAGAACATCGAGCCAGTTTTTCTCGTCGGGATTCTTCGGATCGACTAAGACGACGCGACCGTTCGGCGCATTCTTGTTTGTGCGGATCAGGAATTTGTCGCCGACATTGTCGATCACGCCAAAACTGTCGTCACCGATCTCTGCGATGATTGGTGAGAATTTGGTTTCACCTTTCGAAAGATCTTTGTAGAAGAGCGCGTTTCCTTTTTTGCCTTTGCCGCGCTCGGAAATTGTCAGGGTTGCAAAGCGCTCATCTTCCGTTGTGTCGGCGTTGTGAAAACGCTGCGGATGATCCTTGTCTTCGTAGATCAAGACGTCGGCTGACTGCGGCGTGCCGACCTTGTGGAAGTAAACGGTTTGAAATTCGTTCTTGGTGGTGAGTTCCCTGCCCTGTTCCGGTTCGGGATAACGGCTGTAGTAGAAGCCGTCGCCTTGCCAGGCAACACCCGACGCCTTCATCCATTTGATCTCATCGGTCAGCTTGTTGCGCGAGCCGACTTCCATCACGCTGAGCGTCACCCAATCTGAGCCACCCTGCGAGATGCCGTAAGCGACATACTTGCCGTCTTTCGAAAGTGCGAACGCGCTCAACACCGATGTGCCGTCAGCCGAGAATTTATTTGGATCGAGAAAGACTTCTGGCGTGCCGTTTACACCTTTTTGAATGTAGAAGACGCTCTGGTTCTGGAGGCCGTCGTTCTTCGTGAAGAAGTAAGTGTCGCCACGACGAAACGGCGCGGAGATGCGCGGATAGTTGTATAGCTCAGTCAAACGGGCTTTGAGCTTTTCACGATACGGAATTGTTTCAAGATACGAGAAAGTTAGTTTGTTCTGCTCATCGACCCAGGCCTTCGTCTCGGCTGACTTTTCGTTTTCAAGCCAACGATACGGATCGGCCACTTTGGTACCGAAGTAATCGTCGACCTGATCGACCTTTTTGGTCTCCGGATAGGTGAGCTTCGGATCGGACGCTGAGCGCGAGGCAGTGCTCGCGGACGCCGCTGGCGACGAAACGCTCTGCGCCTGGGTCCGATAGATCGATGTGAGGGCGGCCAGCGAAAGAATGGCGGCCGCAGACAAAACGGCAAACAGGGTTCGGAACTTATTCATGTTGCTATCTCCGCAGGCAGGAGTTTTGAAGGAGAATGTTAGTAAAGATGGGCTGAAAGTTCAAATTGCGCCTCCTTGGAGTGCGGTGGCTTGCCACCGCTTTGGTAGTCGTAATAACAAAGCGGTGCCAAGGCACCGCACTCCAAGGAGGCGCATGGATCCCTGCCTGTGCTAGAATTGCACCCGATGTTCAACCCACAGCCTTTACACCTTTGCCCAAGCGAATCGCGCGCAAATCTCTTCGCCGACTAGTCTTCTTGTCTTCATCAGTTGAACCTTTATTTTCCAGTTCCTCGGAACCGGCTTATTGGCCATTATGACAAGGAGTGAAGACATGTCTACCACCGCAATCGCACCGCGGCGCCCGGAGATCAAGACCGAGCTGCCCGGCCCAATCGGCAAGAAGATCGTCGAAGCGGACGCAAAGTTTGTGAACCCGGCTTATCCGCGGCCGTCCTTTAAACTCGTCGCCGAACGCGCTAGTGGCGTTTGGGTCGAGGACGTGGATGGCAACCTTTTTCTCGACTGCAACGCGGGCGTCGCAGTCTGTTCGACCGGCCACTGCCATCCTGAAGTAGTCAAAGCGATCCAGCAGCAGGCGGAACAACTGATTCACATGTGCGGCACTGATTACTACTACCGCCACATGCCGCAACTCGCAGAGAAGCTCGATGCGATCGTGCCCGTCAAATCGCCGACACGCACGCACTTCGCCAACAGTGGCACTGAAGCTGTCGAGACTGCCTTGAAGCTCGCGATGCACGCGACTGGCCGTGAGAAGTTCATCGCTTTCTTCAACAGCTTTCACGGACGAACTTTAGGATCGCTTTCACTAACGTCGTCGAAAGCTGCGCAGCGAAAGGGCTTCAAGCGACAAGCGCTTGACGTGGTCCATGTGCCTTATCCGAACGAGTTTCGCAATCCGTTCAGTGCGGCTGACTGCGGTGGCGGTGGAGCAAGCCAGGGTGCGCTCAACTGGATCGAGGAGCGACTCTTCAAAACCACGACTCCGCCTGAAGAGGTTGCTGGTATCGTTGTCGAAGCGGTGCAAGGCGAAGGCGGCTACGTGCCCGCGCCGAAAGACTTTCTCAAAGGACTGCGGCGCATTTGCGATCAGCACGGCATTCTGTTGATTGTTGACGAAGTGCAGTCGGGAATGGGTCGCACCGGCAAGATGTTCGCGTGTGAGCACTACGATGTGCAGGCGGATATCGTCTGCATTGCTAAGGGTATCGGTTCAGGTTTGCCAATCGGCGCGTGCGTCGCGCTTGCGGATGTGATGGACTGGAAACCCGGCGCACACGCTTCGACGTTTGGCGGCAATCCGGTTTGTATAGCGGCTGCGTTGAAGACGATCGAGCTGCTCGAAGGCGGGCTCGTTGAGAACGCGGCTGAAGTCGGTGCTTATCTGAAGGCAGGTTTGGAGAAGCTTCAGCAGAAGTACGACTGCATCGGCGACGTGCGTGGAATGGGAATGATGCTTGGAGTTGAATTTGTAACTGACAAAGCATCGCTCAAGCCGGCCCCCGAGCTGCGCGATCGGATCGAGGTTGCGTGTTTCGAGCGGGGCTTGATAATCCTCGGCGCCGGAACGAACACGATTCGCTGGTCGCCACCGTTGATCCTGACGAAAGAGAATGTCGACGTCGCTTTGGAGATCTTCGACGAGGCGATCGCGGCATCGGTGTAAGGATTATCCGTGCAATCCGTGGCTAATTTCGATCATACGGGCGCGTAGGCGTTCCTCATCAACGCCTACAACGCGCCCGTCGCGAAAAACTTCACGACCCGCCACAACAGTCAAAATCACATCGCGCCCTGACGACGCGAAGATCAGCGTCGCAACCGGATCGTAGCTCGGCGTCTGGTGCACGCCAGCCAGTGAAACAATAGCAAGATCGGCTTGGTAACCTTCTTTCAACTGCCCGACCTCAAAAACAAAACATCGCGCGCCACCGATCGTAGCTGCTCTTAATGCCTCTTCAGCCTCGATGCGCACGCCACCCGCGCGCGACAAGAGCGTCGCGAAACGCGCCTCGTCGAGAATGTCGCAGGCGTTATTGCTCGCAACCGAATCACTCCCCAAACCCGCCGCGATTCCCTCTGCGATAAACTTCGCAAACGGCGCACGTCCATGCCCCAACTTCGCATTCGACTTCGGGCAGTGCGCCACTTTCGCGCCCGCACGTTTCAAAGTCTCAATGTCAGCATCGTCAACTCGGATGCAGTGCGCCAACAAAGGACGTGTATCGAGTATTCCCCTCTGCTTCAAATACTGAATTGACGAGACGCGCGGCGCATTCCATGTTATCGAGCGTCTCGCCAGCCCTTCAGCAAACGGCCCACAACCTTCACGCAAGAACAACTCTTCCGCTTCCGATTCAGCCGCATGCATCATCAACGGCAAGCGCTCGCTTTGCGCCAACTCTGCAATCAGCTCGAGCTGTGGCCCGCAAACTGTGTACGGCGCGTGCGGTGATACGCCGGCGCGCACAAGATCGTTTTCAATCGCCCGTAACTCGTGAACCCTGGCTTTCAGTTTGTCAAAATTCTCAGCGGCCAGCTTCGGATCTGGCCCAAACGATTCCTGGTAAACAACTCCGCGCAATCCAACATCGCGCAGCGCGTGCATGCTCGTCATCGCTGAGTCGCTTGCATCGCCGACACAGGTTATTCCGGCGCGCACCGCTTCACACGCACCCCACGTAGCAGAGACGCGAATGTCGTCAGGCGTCATGCGCTCCAGCCGCGCGAAGGTCAACTTTCGCAACCACGCAAAGAAATCTGTCTCTTCGTTTTCGAGATAGCCGCGAAAGGCGGTGAGCTCGAGATGAGTGTGAGTGTTGACGAGACCCGGAATAATTACTGCCTCGCCGAAAGTTTCGACACGAAAATCCGGAAACCGTTCGACGATCTCAGCCTGACGACCAACACCGACGATCTGTTGTTTCTCAACTGCGACAGCGCCGTTCTCGATCGGCGGCGCCGAAACAGGCACAACCCAACGCGCGGAGTAGATAGTCGTCATTTGACAGGGGAAGGTTCCTGGAGAGTGGCGCTTGAAGTCTTTGAGCTCTTGAGCTCACGGTAACGTTGCATGATCGAGATCACGTAAGCCTTCGTCGAGGGAATGTCGATTCGGTTAATGAAGTCGGCGCCGGATTGAGTCGGTCCAGCAGGATCGACGCGACTCCATTCAACAGCACGGCTTGGTCCTGCGTTGTAAGCGGCGATCATTCTCACTTCGGCCTCGGGCGCATCGCGAAACTGTTCGTAGATCTTTTCGAGATACCAGCAACCGATCTGAATGTTGCGTTCGGGATCGCGCAGGAGACTCTCAGAATTCGTGCTCATCTGCCGCTCAAGCCCGGGCATGCCGGTTTCGGTGGCCCATTCACGGCCCACCGCAGGTGTGACTTGCATCAAACCGATCTCGCCATCTTTGCCCGTCTTCCACGGACTGAAGTAAGTCTCTTCGTAAATGATGCTCCAGACGAGATCGGGGTCGAGGCGGTAGATTGATGCTTGCCGTGCGATTAAAGCGTCAAAGCGATGGGTCCAGTAACGATTGAAAGCGTAAGCGGCAAGAAGCAGGATGAGGATTAAAAGAATAACGACCAGAGCACGTCTCATTAGCTACGAGTATTAGCCGCGGATAAACGCGGCCCTAATTTCTCCTCCTCAATCCACTCCAGAAACTCGCGGGCGTATACGCGAGGTCGACGCCTTCGTAACGAGAGCGCAGTGCGTGTTCGTCGAGCACGTGTCCCTGCAACCAGACTTCCGCATCGACCGTCGCTCCGACAGTCAAAGCGTCGCCACGCAGTGAGCGTTGATTGACGAGCACTTCGAGCTTGATGCGCTCGAGATCGAGATGAATCCAGAAGAGCTCGCCTCCGGAAAGCGGATTTCGCAAAGGCTTGAACGCGATCACACGGCCCGACAAACTCCAGTCGTTTTCATGTGCTGCGCGGGCCGGCGCTGCTTTCTCCAGCGGCACCCAACGGGTCTTTCCCTTTGCGCGTCGCACGCGCGCGCGGTAGGCGAGACCACAGAGACCGATATGAAGTTCCTGCGCGCCAAAGCCGGTTGGACCAACCTCTGTGAGATTCTGCAACTCAAACAGAACTTCGCAATCGGTCCCTTCGCGATAACCGTGGATGACGGCCTCGCCCTCTTCGTCGTATTCCGTCAGCGCCCAAGGCGCGATAGTTTGAATGTAGCGAGCGCGAAAGCCAGGACGGCAGTCGGCGTAAAAGACATCGCCGCTGCCCGACTCATAAAGCACCGTCCAAACCTCGAGCCCTTCTCCGAGTTTCCAGCAGCGGCCGTGCAAGACAGCGCCACGCCTACTGAGTTGTGTGGGCTCGCCCTGATCGCCGGCGCGCTCTGCGAGATAATTAAAAGCCTTCTCGCTGGGGACTTCCAAACCGATGGTTTCAAAAGTGGGGTTCATAGTTTACGTGGACATTATTGCGCGCTGCGCTTTCGCTGTCTATGCTTCGCCGGCGACTTGTTTCCATTTTCACCGCGCGGCGCGCGAGTTTTGAAGCCGCGGATGACGCGCTGTGGTCCATGCTGTGGTTGATTTCCGGAGCGCACCATCTCGGCAAACAGATCGACATCGTAATCCGCCTCGCGCGACATCTCCTCACGAATCGCGTGCAGCACTTCCAGAAATTTCGGGCGACGATACATCTTGCTCTCTTATACAACCCGTTCCGTGGCTTCGGAGACCAAAAACTCCGGCGTCACGATCATCGGCACATAAAAACCGGCTGCGGTATTGAACAGCCGGATACGCGCCTGACGGCGCACGTTAGCCAGGTGGCCGAAGTTCCAGGTTACCAGATAATCGATCTTGTGAAACGAAGCAATCGCTACGTGCAACGCATCCGCGATGTACTTGCGATGAAAAATCCCGCGCGAGATGTAACCATCCGCGAGTATCGCCGCCTCTTCGGTAAGATCAACCTGCTCCAGATCGCGAATCAGTTTTAGATACGAAGTGCGATGCGGCTCTTTCAGTCGGCTCAGCTCCGACGCAACCAACGGCGAAATCACCGTACGGTAGTCGGGCATCTCGTGCTCCCACCATCTGATCGTCAAGTCGCGCCGGAATGGTTCTCCATTATCCAGGTAGGCGCCAATTACCGATGTCTCCAGGTAAAGACCTTGCTTCATGGAGTTGACACCACTTCCGGATTGCTAACTTCTACCGCCTTGGGTTTTTGGTTCAAAGGTTCCAAACGCATTGCTCCCCTTGTAAAGTCAAAATAGATGCGGAAGTGCCGCAGAAAATTACCACCGAGAATGCCGCTCTGCGTAAAGCCCGCCGTCTCGTTCACCGGCTCCATATCGAGCACAGCGGCGCTGATTTTTTCGAGCTTGCTCAGACCAAGACTCAACCGCGGCAACTGCAAAAGCTTCACGTCCTCCGTCACGCCCGCCGCGCCAAACACGCGCATTTTGGAGGGCTGGAGCAGATCGAGAAGCTGCTCTTGCTGCGACAGTTTTTCTGAAACGACGGTGATGCTTGCCGCGGTATCGATGATGAAGTTCATGCTTTTATCGAAACCATCGAGACCGACTTCGCCACTCAAAAACCCACTCGACGTCGTTCGTAGCGGAACTTCGCATGCCGAGTCGTTTGGTGTAACCGGGACGAGCGTTTGAAATCCTTCCGGCCGTCGCACGATCGTCCAGGGTTCAACCTGATCGGTCTGATTTTGGCGAACCAACGACATGCGCCGCGTTCCGTAGTCAATCGACGTCAGATATTTCGCTACAACAGACAATCCGAGATAACCGTCAACCGGAATGTGATTGTCAAAAAACTTTCGAATGTAGACCGGCACGTTCTCGATCCTGACTCCGCCGATGTCGATCGAGTTCAGGAAGCCATACACGATATCAAATTTCCCTCCGCCACCGACTGCGCGTGCCATGCCGCCTTTCGCGACTGGTTTGATGCCGAGACGCTTGGCAGTTTGGTCCGAGACCACTGACATGCCTGAGCCGGTGTCGAGGACAAAGCGCAGCAACTCTTTTTGTCCGTTCACGCGAACCTGAATAATCGGACGATTGTCAGTTGCTTCAAAAGAAACACTGGCGCGGTTCTCACCAGCGGGCACATAGAGTGAGCCCTGCCTGCCGAGGTAACGGAGAAACTCGATCAGGCCGAGAATACGAGCGCGACGATCGACATCTGTCTTCGGCGCGACTGCCAGGAAGCGCTCGTATGAGTCCGCCGCTTCTTTGTACTTCTCAGTGCGCGCGGCAGCCTGGCCCAGATTGAAGACATAGTCAGGCTCGTCGGGATCCATGTTTACTGCTTTGCGCAGTTGCGGCACTGCGAGTGCCACACGATTCTCATAAAAGTCGACCATTGCGAGACCGGCGACAGCCAGTGCTTCATTCTGGTCGAGCGATAAAGCAGTCTTAAACTCTTCAATTGATAATCGAAACTCGCCCGCTGCGAGTATCGCCGAGCCAAGCAACGCATGAGCGCGTGCTGAAAGCGGATTGAGCATGATCACGCGCGCGGCGTGGTCGTAAGCCGCCTGTAAATTCCTCTGCTTCAGCAGGACAAAACTCAAACCCAGCCGGGCCTCGACGTCATGTGCGTCTTTGTTGAGAAGCTCACGGAAGATCTTTTCGGCCTGCTCGTAGTCGCCTTTGCGCACCGCGCGATAGCCTTTGTTGTAGGCCTTCTTGTCGGTGGAGGCTGCGGCGGTGTGAGTGGCGCCGGAGAGAGCAAAACAAAGCACGAAGGCGGCCACACAGCAGGCCGCCATCCGAAAACCACGCCTCTTGTTATTACATTGCATGATTCACACCTTTTGAGCTTGTGCCTTTTCGTGGCTCACTTTAAAACTTCTCCCGTCTTCATAGACCAGAGAACCAGATCGAGCTCGTCAAAGTCTATACGCACGTCGCGGGCAAACCCAATCAGTTGCTGCTCGACCTCGAGATACTTACTTCGTGTCGAAGGCGGTTTGGCTGTATCGATCACTCCCATCTCAGCCAAACATCGCATCACATGCTTATCAAGTATCGCGTGACCTTTCACGCCGATGTTTCGTAGAAAGTGACTGGCTTCCTTGTAGCCCAACCCTTTGACTTGCTTATCCTGCGCGAGCCAATCGCGACGCTCAACCGGATCCTTGAAGCTGCGCAAACGCTTGCGCAACGACATGCCGCAATCAGCATGAAAGTAGTCTCTGGTACTAACAATGTAACGCGGTCGAGCTACAGGGAAACGATGTGCGCCGGCTTTCTTCAATGCCGTGGTCATCGCCTCGGCTTCGCCATCGAGCAACAGCGGCCGCACAGCGTCAACAGCGCTGAGTCCCATGCGAGCAGAGGCACCGGCAGTGAAAATGCAATACGCCAGTTCCTCCCAAAGCCGCGCATCGGATCCACGGCGCCAAACTTCCTGGAACTCACCGAGCCTCTTCCGAATTTCCTTACGCCGCGCTTTGTGAGTGGCCACCACTCTTTCAACTGTGACGGGTTCTTGATTGCGTTGCACGGTAGTTTGTCAACACCTCGATTCTATGAGCCTGCCCGAATCATTGTCAACGACTTCGGTCTTGGCCGCAGATAAACGCGGATGACGCGGATCATTCTTCTGATCCGCGTCATCCGCGTTTATCTGCGGCACAAACTCCGCTATGATGGTTTGCATCAAAGGATCCTCTCCCTCACGAGTTTCCGTATATGACCTGGACCTTAATCAAAAGGGAAATCGCGCTGGCGGTGATGCTGATTGCGCTGAGCGTAACCGCTTACAGCCAGCAGCCACAAGCTTCTCCCGAACCATCACCATCGCCGAGTCCGTCGCCTGAGTCAGGCAGGCCGCTTTACGGCGTGCAGGGAGTGCTGATTGAAACCCTCGACGGCAAGGTCGTTTCAGCACAATCCGAGAACGAACAGTTCAATCCTGCTTCGACGATGAAGCTTGCAACGGCGCTCGTTGCGCTGCGTACTCTTGGTCCCGACCATCGCTTTTCGACCGGTGTTTGGACCGACGGAGAGCTCGACAAAACAACCGGCGTGCTCAACGGAAATCTTTACATTTCCGGGCGCGATCCGTCGTTTCACTACGAACACGGCGTGCTGCTCGCGCGCGAGCTGAACCAAATCGGTATCAAGCAGGTTAGCGGCGATCTCATTGTTGCGCCCGGCTTTACGATGAACTTCAGTTCGTCGGCGGGACGCTCTGGAGATCGCCTGTACGACACGCTCGACGCGACACTGCGTTATCCCGAAGCCACGCGCGCCTGGAATTACGAACGCACGCTACTCAACGACCGAGCGAGCCTGGAAACCACGCCGAGTGTCGCAGTCATGGGAGAAGTCACAGTTGCTCCGGTGGTGCCTTCCGCCAAACTCCTGTTGACGCAACGTTCGAGCAAGCTCGTCGACATTCTCAAAGTGCTATTGTGCTATTCAAACAATTTCATGGCCGAGCGCATTGGTGAAGCACTCGGTGGACCTGAGTCAGTTCGCCAGCAACTCACGAGCGCGCTGGGCCTCGGCCCTGACGATCTGAGAATCGCGTCGTTGAGTGGACTCGGAGTCAATCGAATCTCGCCGCGCGTGATGATGAAGATCTACCGAGCTTTGAGCGCAGAGCTGGGGAAACACGGGCTCTCACCGTCAGCGATCATGCCGGTGGCCGGTATCGATCCCGGCACGCTGGAAGATCGGTTTACTGGCCTGCCGTGGCGTGGCAGCGTCATCGCCAAAACCGGAACGCTACTGAGAACGGATGGCGGCGCAAGCGCATTGGTCGGTCAGATGAGAGCAGCGAACGGCGAAGTCCTGCTGTTTGTAATTATGAATCAGCGAGGCAGCATTTATAGATTTAGAGAGAACCAGGATTACCTCGTGATGCTGGTTCAGAATACGCGCGGCGGACCAAAGGCCTTCGACTACAAACCGCTAATGCTCACGATGCAGCTCTCTCACACGGAAAGCACTGTCGCATCGGGTGAGGAATACGAACCACCCTCAAAATCGAACTAAATAAAAATGCGCCCCGGCAATCCGAAGATCGCCGGGACGCTTTACCGTCCAACTAAAGTTGCGGCGTGCGGCACCACAACAGCAGCGGACGATTCTCGATATACGGATTGGTTAAAGGGTTAAAGACGGCGCCATTCCAGAGAGGATTTTGGCCGCAGATGAACGCGGATGACGCGGATTCAGAAACCGGAATCCGCGTCATCCGCGTTCATCTGCGGCTAAACAAATCAGTACTCGTGGACGCCGCGAACCGAATGTCCACCCACTGACTTGGCTTTATCTACTGCACTTGAGCTGTATTGGATATTCGATGAGCCACCGCCGGTCGTGTCAAAGGTGGGCGCCTGAAATACATCACTGTTAGCTCCGGTATTCGGAAACTTCGCCACGAACATTGCTCCATAGATATTTCCATGACCGCCGCCGCTGCGAAGGACGTGCCCTGCTCCAAGCACCATGATGACGCCGTTGAAGTTGAAGTTTCCATCCAGGGTAAGATTGCCCGTGACGATCAGAGTGCCCTGACCCGTCGGATTGCCTGGTCCAAGCACGAGATCACCATCAACGAAAGTCAGAACTCCATCTGGATTACTTGCACCGAGTCCGGCGGTACTGTTGATGGCGGCATCTCCGCTCGTGAAGTATCGCCCCTGATTTATGGCAGCATTCATCATTCCTTCAGAGCCGTACAAGAACTGCCTCGCAGCCGCAACTGACTGAAGAAAGCTCGGCGTGTTTCCGGGCACCAATACCTCAGGATTGCCCGGTGTCACGTTTGGTCCATTGCCGCAGTTGCTCCCATCCGGGTCGCAGCCGTCAATTACGTTGTTGATGGTGTTGTAATCGTTGTTACTACCCGCGAATGCCGCCAGCGTATTTGCGCTGCCATCGAGATCAACACCGGAACTTGTTGTCACGTTACTGTCGCCGAGTGCGAAAGGGAGTGGATCTCCCGAACCGTTCGGCAAAGTGACTGTCGCATTTACCGGGTAATCCAGCGTGTACCGATCAACAGCCATCTCCAGCTTCTTCTGGCTGCCCCCCGGCCCTAGTCCCAAAACGCGGATTATCAGGCGCTCCGGTTTATATGAACCCTGGGGACACATCGTCGCGAGGTCGTCCCGGTGATCGGGATCAAAGAGCGAAATGACCTGGAACCGCGACGATCCGTCCGCGGAAGCATTAACGGCCGCGCCGGACATCGTGGTCCATAGGTTCGGTGTGCACACCACATTGTGGAACGAAGCGCGTGTGCCCGATGGGTTGGATTCGACATTTCCTCGTAACACTTCCAAAGTTCTCGCCACGCCCGCTTCCGCCGCGTAGTAGGCTTGCATCTCAGCGGTCGAATCACGCGCAGTTGTGCTGGTCATTGTTGTAGTTAGGATCAAGGTCCCACCGGCAGCCAACAGCAACAGGGAAAGAAGAACCGCGGTAATCAGTGCGGCGCCTCGCTCGCCGGACCTCTCAAAGGATTTGTTGTGCATAGCCATAACTAATAACTCCACAGGTCTGCGTTACGGAGTGTGACGTCTGAACAAAGTAAGACTGAGTAAGGAGGTTGATAACCGGGCGCGGTTGGTTGCCCGACTGCGTCCAGAGTGACTGAGACGGCTATCACGATGTATTTCGCATTTGCCGGAGACACTTCGGCCGCCGACGCATTGGTAATGTCGCTTCCCGCCGGGGGCGCCGTGTAAGTCACTTTCTGAGCGAAATAATGAATGTTCAAGTTGTCAATGCGGTTCGCCAGCACGGTGCTGCCGGTTCCGAAGCGGTCATGTCGGGCCAGGTATTTGGTATTGTCAGCTTCGTTGATGAAGTAGGTTATGTCTTCGCCTGCATCTATAACGTCGTTTCGCGATGCGTCGTTTACACCTGCCGAGTAGTCGTATTTGTTGAGATTCGAACGAACGCGAATCTCGTTCAGTCCGGATTCCGCCGCAACAATGCCGTTGTTAGTCAAGTTGAATCCTGCATTCGCTATTTCACGCGACATGATGTTGATCGCACGCTGAGTGTCCGCGAGGGCGTCAGATTTCTGATTCTCACGACTGCGCACGCGAAGAGCGCTCGCCAGCAGAGTGGCGGCGGCAGTCATCAAAGTCATAGTGATGGCCATCGCGATGAGCAGCTCAAGGAGAGAGAAACCACCACTCAGGGTCTTTTTGTTCAACGAACTCATAAAGTCCTCGCTACGTGTAACTAATAAATGCCAGTAACCTGCGTCGATCGCTGAGTCGAAACCTGGACTGTTTCAAACGCAGTTGCGGCGCCTAGCGGAGTAACTGAAATTTGAATGCGCTTAACTGTTGGTTGGTTGGCGTCAGGATTGCCGGCAGGAACAAAGGCCAGATCCTGAATGATAGTAGTCACTACGTAGCTGCGACCAGCGTTCGTGACCGTCTCATTAACACCATTCACGCTCGTCGCTTCCAGTCCGCCATTCGGAAATGAATAAGCGAGATGTCGTGTTTGAGTGGTAAACGGTATGGTCCGGAACCACTCCATCCGCTTTTGCGCTATGGTCATCGCCAACTCGCGATCGTCGGCGCTACTGTTCGCTCGTACCGCGTAAGTAAAGAGCGAAGCGACGCCGAGTCCGATGATCATGAGAATTACGAGTGCGAAGGCTGCTTCCAGCAGGGTAAAGCCTTGCTGCTCCGAACCACTCTTGTGTGTATGCTTGAGGTCCATGTGTCACCTTAATTATTTACTGTAACTGAGAGGTGTTGCGCCGAACCGCAGGCAGGGTCTGCTGAAATATCGACGACAAAGGAACCGCGATTGCCGGAACCGTTCTTCGTAGTGACAGAGATCACGCTCGATCCGCTCCCGTCAATTCTGAGGAGTGATATATCAAGAGTAAGGCTGTTTCCGTTACCCGCTTGTGAGGCGCTGATAATACGAACACCAGTTGCGTTCGCCATCGTGAAGGTGGCCGTGCCTGTTTTCTTGCTGTCATCGCTCTGGCTCAACGTAAGCGAAGTTGGACTAATCGTGGAAACACACTGTGGAATTACTGGCGAGGGCGAAGCGACCGGCGTCGGTGTTGGTGTTGGTGTTGGGTTGCCATTTCCATTGTTACCGTCATGTGGGGTCCCATTTCCATTGGGCGTCGGAGTCGGCGTTGGTGTTGGTGTCGGTATTGGTGTCGGTGTTGGTGTCGGTGTTGGCGTTGCATTCGGATCGGGGGTCGGTGTGGGGGTTGGGGTAGCAGTCGGAGTCGGCGTCGGATCGGCATCGACATCGCCTGTAACCTGAGTTATCTCGACCGCGGGAATCAATTGATCGGGAAAATGTTGTTCGCCGACTGTGATGTCGCCTGAACCCGAGACGTCAACCGGAAGATTACGCGCAAGGTACTCACTGTGTATTTGGAATACCCAGGCTTCAGCGATTCTGCCGCGCCAGTTAAACGAGACCTTTTTGCCAGCCGTTTGAAAATTCAATCCCGACTCGAGGTCAAAAGTGCGAGTCTCTATCGCACCTGAACCAAAATCCATGGTGACGGCGTAAGCGGTGCTGCCTGGACCAAACGTCTCGATCGATGATTCCTGGCCATCCGGCGCATGACGGCGAATAGCATCGAGGCGTGCCTTCTCGACGTAGGTGGCAAAGAGTCGGGCGTTATTCTGAAGTTTGAATTCCGCGCGTGCGTTTTTGATCCCGAGCACTCCGACACTCGACACGATAGCGATGATTGCGAGGGTAATGATCATTTGCGTGATCGTGAACCCTTGCTGTTGCTTGGCTTTTCTGCTGTTGCGGTTCATGTTTACGCCTCTCCTCCGACACGCCGAACAAACTCGGCTGGTCCACCTTTGGCAATCGTCGTTCCGTCGCGGATTGGTGCGAAATTGGCCGCCTTTCGCAGCGGCTGTGGGGACTTGGCAAGGAAGCTGTTACTTTCAGTGACGCCGATAGGAAGCTGATTTCCTATAGTGATTTCTCTGTGCAACCTCTGTGTTCTCTGTGTCTCTGTGGTGGTTTCGCTACAAAGTGACCACAGAGACACAAAGAACACAGAGGTTGCACAGAGAAGAAGCTTGACACTCACTACACTAAAAATCGATCATTGCGGCAGTGGCCGATATCCTACTCGTCGAAGATAAAGACAGTCTCCGTCGCGTACTGCGATTAACTCTCGAGAATGCCGGATACAGCGTAGCCGAAGCGATTGACGCTCGCGCCGCACTCAACGAAATCGCCGCCTCTCGTCACCGTCTCATCCTCACTGACCTGCGCATGCCAAATGGATCGGGTTTGGACGTGCTCCGTTCGGCACGTGCCGCAGACATGGACGTGCCCGTGATCGTCATGACCGCCTTCGGCTCAATCGACGAAGCGGTGCAGGCCATGAAAGACGGCGCTCACGACTTTCTGCAAAAACCAGTCGACTCCAATCACCTGCTCTTGCTGGTTGAGCGAGCGCTCGAACAGGCGAGACTCAGAACAGAAAACATTCTGCTGCGTGAAGAATGGTCACGTCGCTACGGTTTTCCGCGAATCATCGGCGAATCAGAAGTGCTCAAACGCGTGGTCGGCGAGACACAGCGCGTCGCCCAAACCGAAGCGACAGTCTTGCTGCTCGGCGAATCAGGCACTGGCAAGGAACTCTTCGCACGCGCCGTCCATCATCTTTCTTCGCGTCGCGACAATCCGTTCGTGGCGATCAACTGCGCCGCGATTCCCGAAACTCTGATCGAGAACGAACTGTTTGGTCACGAGCGTGGCGCTTTCACGGGCGCGAGCGATCGTCGTCAAGGCAAATTTGAGCTAGCCTCGGGCGGCACTGTGTTTCTCGACGAAATCGGCGAGTTGCCACTGGCGGTTCAGGGAAAACTGCTGCGCGCGATTGAGGAAAAGATGATCGACCGTATTGGTGGTCGTGCGCCGGTTGCAGTGGACGTTCGCGTCGTAGCCGCGACCAACAAAGACTTGAAAGCAGCGGTGGAGAACGGACAGTTTCGCGGTGACTTGTTCTTTCGTCTGGCAGTGTTTCCGATCGAAGTGCCGCCGCTCAGGGATCGTGGCGAAGATATCGTGCTGCTTGCGCGTCACTTTGCATCGGAGATTGGACGTGAGTTGCGCGGCCGCGAAGCGCAATTGCGTCCGGAAGCGATTACCGCGTTGAGGCAGCATCACTGGCCCGGAAACGTTCGCGAGCTCGAAAACGCCATCGAGCGTGCGTGCATAATTTCCGACACGCTGTTATTACAACCGTCAGATCTCGGTTTTGGACCAACCACCACGCCAGAAACTCTCGATCAACTCGATCTCTCCGGCACGCTGTCTGAAGCAGCCCATCGTGCGCTAACGCTGATCGAACGCAAAAAGATCGCGAGCGCGCTGGAAGCAAACCAGGGCAACAAGAGTAAGACCGCCGAAGATCTTGGTGTCAGTTACAAAACGCTTCTCAACAAGATCAAGGAATACGCTCTCTGACACAAGATGAAGGACGAAGCTGCTGGACTGATCGCGGGCGAAACTCTGGAGCAAGTCGGCGCCAGCTCACAGGAAGCCACCACGACTGAACAACCTGTTCATAAAGAAGACAGCACTGGTCGGTCGGCTGTTTTTGTCGGCGCTGGAATACTTATCAGCCGTCTTGTCGGTCTCGCGCGGCAACGAATCTTTGCTCACTATTTCGGCAGCTCTGGAGAAGGCGACGCTTTCAGTGCCGCATTCCGAATTCCCAACTTCCTCCAGAACGTATTTGGCGAAGGAGCGCTGTCAGCCTCCTTCATTCCTGTCTATGCAAAACTGCTGGCGCAGGATGACGAGGAAGAAGCCGCGCGCGTTGCGAACGCGATCTTTACAATCCTCGCGCTGGTAACGGCCGTCATCGTTCTTGTCGGCGTATTCGCCACTCCTTACATCGTCACTCTGATCGCCGCCGGTTTCGAAGAAGAAAGACGCACGTTGACGATCACGCTCGTACGGATCTTCTTTCCCGGCGCCGCGCTGCTGGTGCTGTCGGCGTGGTGTTTGGGTGTGCTGAACAGTCATCACCGTTTCTTCATTTCTTACACAGCGCCGGTCGCCTGGAACGCAGCGATTATCGCGGCACTCGTGTTCTTTGGAAGTCGCATGGATCTTTCCAGCCTGGCTGCTGCGGTTGCGTGGGGATCCGTTATCGGCAGTGCGCTTCAATTCGGCGTGCAACTGCCAACGGTGCTGCGGTTGATTCATCATTTTCGTCCCGTGTTCACGTTGGCGAGCGCCCACGTGCGCCAAGTGCTCAACAATTTCTTTCCGGTATTTATCAGTCGTGGCGTGGTCCAAATCAGCGCTTTCGTCGATGCATTTCTCGCCAGCTTTTTAGGCCAGGGCGCGGTCGTCGCGCTCAATTACGCGCAGAGTCTTTACACGCTTCCGGTAAGTCTTTTCGGCATGTCGGTTTCGGCCGCGGAACTGCCCGCGATGTCTAAAACACTCGGTGCGGCCGAGGTTATTGCTGAAACACTGAGACACCGTTTGGACCAGGGACTGAGAAGAATCAGCTTCTTTATCGTTCCCTCCGCGGTTGCGTTTCTGGCACTGGGCGACGTTATCGCTGCGGTGCTTTATCAAACAGGTAAGTTCACTCACGCTGACTCGATTTATGTTTGGACCATACTTGCCGGCTCTGCCGTCGGGCTGCTCGCGTCAACACTCGGCAGACTTTACGCATCGACGTATTACGCGTTGCAGGACACTCGCACGCCGCTGATGTATGCGATTGTTCGGGTCGCACTGAGTGCGATTCTCGGATACTTCTTCTCGATCCACTTGCCTGGGCTGCTCGGGCTCAATTCCAAACTGGGCGCCGCTGGACTCACGTCCTCGGCCGGACTCGCTGGTTGGGTTGAGTTCGTTCTGTTACGGAGCAGTTTGAATAAGCGGATCGGCCGGACGGGTTTGTCAGTTTCCTACTCCGCGAAGCTCTGGGTCGCCGCGATTGTCAGCGCCGGCGTTGGGTGGCTACTAAAAATCGCCGTCGCTGGCTGGCATCCAATTCCGCTCGCCATCGTCGTGCTCGGCGGTTATGGAACCTGCTACTTCGGGGTGGGCTACCTGCTTGGCGTACCTCCGGCCCAAGCGGTTCCCCAGCAGATAATCCGCAGATTACGCAGAAAATCTGTGTAATCCGTGGATACGGGATTTGGAATCCGCTCGCCATTAACACTTTCTCCTCTACGGCTTGAAAAAACAGTCCCGAGGAGTCTCTTAAAATGCCCCAGATTTTTAACTTGCAACGCCTGATACTCGCTTCAACCGCGTTCGTCATCATGGTAGTGGCCTCATCAACCGCATGGGCCGATCCAATCGTCATCACGACCGGTAATCCTGGTAACCTGGGTACCGACAACGTCTTATTCAACAACGGCAGTCTCCTGCACTCCGGCACGCTCGTGCAGGGTGATTTCAACGGCATCGGTGCGGGATATATCGTCGATTTCACTTCCACCTCCGGCACCGGCAATCTCGGCGTCAGCGGTGGTCAGGCCGTGCTCGTCGGCGGAACGGGCAATACGCCTTTTTCAAACGTTACAATGCAGCTTGAAAATGGCGCCACCTTCACGAAACTCATCCTGAACATCGACGTTACCAACGGTTTGCCGCCACCAACGCAGGTCCAGTTCACCGTCAATTACACGCTGGCTGGTGGTCAGGTCTTCAATCAGGTTTTCACGGTTGATACCAACGGCCAGAACTTCTTCGGTATTGAGGCGCTCCAGGGTGCAGTAATCAATAGCGTCACGGTCCAGGGTATAAACGCCACTTTTGCAGATATTGATCAGTGGCGTGTTGGCGGATTTGCCCAACCAACTCCTGAACCGGCGAGCATGTTGTTGTTAGGCAGTGGACTCGTAGGCGCCGCGGGCGCGCTTCGCCGCCGTTTCAACAAACGAAACCAGAAGTAAGTAATCGCTTTTTAAGACTCCAACACGGGAGATTGAAACAATGTACACAAGGCCAATGATTCTTCCCCTGGATTCGAGTGGCCGAATCTACGTTCTTGAGGACGAAAAAGGGCAGGTTGTGGGTACCGGATCGAGAGAAGTATGCGAGACACTGATGTACATCATCGATGCTGGGCTCTCCGTCGCTCGCGAAAACACTCAAGCCGCAGCTCAGAGTAATATTCGCGCCGCGATAACGATATAACCATTAGCAGCAAGGCAATTGATTCTGGAACCGGCTCGGTCTGGTTCCAGAAATTTTTTTAAAAATTCTCTGGAGATCACGGAACATTGATTCTATAGATTAAGTATCCTGGAAAAACGGACGGTTGGCGCAGCGGCGGGCAGGCGGGGGGCGGCCCATGGGCCGCTTTTTTGCTTTGACTTGAACTCTGAACCTCCGAATCCATATCATCCCAAACGTGCAGCCCGTACTCTCCACCGAACAGATCCGTGAAATAGACCGTCTCACCGTTGAGAACTACCACACCTCTTCCCTGCTCCTGATGGAGGCCGCAAGCGGTGCCTGCATGAACGCGATCCGCGCCCGGCTCGACGATGATCTCCTCGACAAGAAGGCACTGATTCTTTGTGGCAAAGGCAACAACGGCGGCGATGGCGCGGCGTTGGCACGCGCACTCTCGCGCGCGGGCATGCATTGCAGTGTTGTTCTGTTCGGGAAGGTCTCGGAGACTTCCGGCGACGCGCGCACCAATTTCGAATCCGTGAGCCGGCTCGCAAGCTTTGAGGCTGGCTCGGCGGAATCACCGGCACCACTGACTTTCATCGAATGTGAAAGTGTCAACGAGTGGGAGCAGATCGCTAAACCTCGCCGCGCCTACGACGTCATCGTCGATGCGCTCTTCGGAACCGGTTTGACGCGTCCGCTCGAAGGCGTCTTTCTTAAAGTGATCGAACACTTGTCGATGCTGCGAGAAGCACGAGATTCCGTCGCAGACGCGCGTCCGCTGGTGCTGTCGATTGACGTTCCTTCAGGTCTGGACACCAATAACGCAACACCTATTGGCCCAGCGGTGAAGGCGGACCTCACAGTCACCTTCACCACTGCTAAACCTGCGAACGTGCTTCCTCCCGCGTCCGAATTCGGCGGCGAGCTGATTGTTGCTGATATCGGTTCGCCATCGTCGCTAATCGAGGCCGCCCGGCCGTGGCTGTTTCTCACTGAAGCAGAAGACGCGCGGCAATGGCTGGTGAGCACTCGCTACACGCCCGATTCGTACAAGAACACTCACGGGCACGTTTTAATCGCTGCGGGCTCGCGCGGCTATTCAGGTGCGGCCGCTTTGTGCGGCAACGCTGCGATGCGTGCGGGTGCCGGTTTGGTAACAGTCGCCACTGCTGCTTCGGCGCAGACATCTGTGGCGAGTAGCGCTATGCCGGAAGTAATCACGACCGCGCTTGCTGAAACGGATCGCGGCGCGGTTAGCGACGAAGCCGCTGGTCACTTTTTGCAGCTCGCGGAAAAAACGAGTGCGGTTGCGATTGGACCAGGTTTGACTTCGGACGATGAACGCACGCGCCGCTTTGTTCGAGAGGTTGTCGAGCGACGAACACAACCGTGCGTAATCGACGCGGATGGATTGAACTCGCTCGCGCCGTGGCCTGCTGGTCTCACCGGCTCGGACCAGTTGCCTCTGGTTTTGACGCCGCACCCGGGCGAGATGCTGAGATTGATAGGCACTTCCGACAAGTCAGCACTCGACGATCGCGCGGCTGCGGCGCGGCAGTTTGCGACCGTGCACCACGTACTTCTCGTACTCAAAGGTTCACGCTCGTTGCTCGCGACGCCTGATGGTCGCGTCTTTGTTAATTCAACCGGAAATGCCGGACTGGGAACGGCAGGAGCCGGCGACACGCTGACCGGTCTCATCGCCGGATCCCTCGCTCAGGCTTACGCGACCCTCGAAAGTCACGCCGATCCTGTTGCGGCAGTGATTGCGGCACTTTACATTGGTGGTCTCGCGGGTGATTTTGCGGCGCAGGAGCTCGGAATGCGAACGATGGTCGCCTCAGACATTCGCGAGCATTTCAGTGACGCGATTCGTTTTCTCGATCCGCGTGGAGAACGGCCATAGCAGCACACATTCCTACAGGCGAGTTCACTAGCACCTCTCCCGAGGAGACATTCAACTACGGGCATCAGCTCGGCGCGCGACTCGAAGGCGGCGAGATCCTGTTGCTCAGTGGTCCACTGGGTGCCGGCAAGACGATTTTCGTGAAAGGCATCTGCGCAGCGTTGGGTGTGGCCGAGGATGATGTCACGAGTCCTTCATTTACTCTCGTGAATCCTTATTCCGGTCGCCTGCTTCTCTACCACATCGATCTTTATCGTCTGGACCAAGGGGCGAGCGCCGCACACGCCGTCGATCTCGACGAGTTGTTGGCTGATGAGAACGCAGTGATTGTCATCGAGTGGGCTGAGCGAATGGGAAACTACCCCCTCCCGGGCAACGTCTGGCACATCTCCCTCGAAGGCGACGGCGACTCCCCCCGCAAAATCTCAATCCAAGCCGCGGGTTAGTAGTGGACAGTTGATTTATTCGCCACAAAGAAGCACAAAAGACAAAAAGGGCATGGCGTACATGATTAAGAGAAATCTTGTTCATCATGTAGAATCCTGTCTATCCTGTAAGAACTCTATAAGGAGGCGTGGTGATGCCATATCCGGAAATCTTGATACAGCCGATGCGTGAGGATTTGACTCGTCTTGGTTTTGAGGAACTCAGAACTCCCGAGCAGGTGGATGAAACGATTCGCAATAGTCAGGGAACGCTGATGGTGGTCGTGAACTCGATCTGTGGTTGCGCCGCTGGAAAGGCGCGGCCCGGGGTCGCTCTCGCGCTACAACACGATGTGAAGCCAGACAAAGTCGCGACCGTATTCGCCGGCGCTGACATTGAAGCCACCGAAAAAGCACGCAGCTACTTCACCGGCTATGGACCATCATCCCCTTCAATCGCTTTGCTGAAAGACGGCAAACTGGTCTACATGCTCGAGCGATACCAAATCGAGGGCCGCGACGCGCAGGAGATCGCGGGAGAACTCACTCAGGCGTTTGACGAGTATTGCGCGTCGGGCCACAAAAAGGCACATAACATCTCGTAAATCTATCTCAACAACTTCATCAGCTCCGAGTGCAACAACACCACATCGGGTGATTGTTGCAGCGCGAGGAAATAATTTTTCTGAAATTCACTCCCTGTTTCCGCCGGGGCGAGTAACGTTTTCGCTCGATCGGACAATGCCTGTGCATCCGACTCTGTAGCGGGTTTTTCGCTGTCCTGAGTGTCGAGCGTCTCGTCGATCTGGACGATCAATTCGGAAAGACGATGTAACCAATCGAACCATGGATCCTTCAGCACCAACTGAAGAAATTCGTAACTATTACCGATCCGGCCGCGCGCTCGTTCATAATCGCGGCGCTCCAAATCCAACAGTGTTTTGTGCAGTCGTAACAAGCCCTGTCGCAACACCTTCAGCCCATCGCGCGTAGTATCAGATACTCTCTCGTTCGTCATAAACATTCCCCTCGGCTCGCTATGTTATGATCCCAGCGATGCCTAGCGCCATCTCCCTCAACACCCCGGTTGAGGATCTTCACAAGTTTCGAATCGCACGGTTAGGTGAAACGCTATCTCACAAACTAGCCCGTGCCCTGGCCAGTCAAACTCATAAAAAGAATACCGCCGATGTCACGGTCGAAGATCTACTCACTTATTTTCCGATGCGTTATGAGGATCGTTCTCATCCCGCTTTGATCCGCGATCTGCGCGACGACATGGAAGCGTCGCTCGATCTCACCGTTACCCATGCTCATGGCTATCCAGTGAGAAACGTGCCGGGTTACGGCAGACCAAAACTCTTCATCTTCGAAGTTGCCGGAATAGACGCCGCGAAAACTGGTCGAGAAGTGATCGTCTGGTGGTTCGTCTCAGGCCGGCGCGCTTATGACATCGTGAAGTATTACACCGCGCGAATGACGCCAGGCACACGCTTCATCACGTTCGGCAAGTGGGAATTCGAGGCACGCCGGAACACGTACAAGCTGCGATTGAACAAACCAGCCGACGAACTGGAAGTCTTGATAGCGCCGGATTCCGCCGAACACGAGGATCCGGAACAGACTGAAGAAAACCGGCCCGATCCAACTCTCGCCGCGATTCACGTCGGACGCCGCGTGCCTGTTTATCGCAAACTTGGCGAGTTCAACTCGAAACGTGTGCGAGAGATCGTGCACGCGACACTCTCGAATCTCGACGACGAGTCGATCGAAGAAACTCTGCCACCTGACCTACGACAACGGTCAAAGCTGATCGGCCGCGCGCAAGCGGTGCGTGAGATTCACTTTCCACCGCAGAGTGCGTCGATGATCGATTATGAGCTCTCGCGCAGCGCAGCACACCTGCGCATGATCTTCGAAGATTTTTTCTGGGTGACATTTGCGATCGGCGTGAAGCGCGGTCAACGAGTCAAAGAGTCGAAAGAGACGCCGGCGCGTATCGACAAAGCGGTCAAGGAAGCTATCGCCTCTGTGATGCCATTCAAACTCACTCGCGCGCAACGAAGAGTGACCGCCGAGATCTTCAACGACATGAAATCGACGGCGCCGATGAATCGTCTGTTACAGGGAGACGTCGGCAGCGGCAAAACAATCGTCGCCGTCGTTGCGATGATCGCGGCAATGGAAAATGGATTGCAAACAGCATTGATGGCGCCGACTGAGATTCTCGCCGAACAACACGCGCGCAGCATCAAACGCCTGCTGGCGAGGACTCCGTATCGCGTGGAGTTGTTGACCGGATCACTTCGTGCGGCGGAAAAGCGGCGACTGCAAGCAGCATTGAGAGACGGCGAAATCAACGCCGTCATCGGCACACAAGCTTTGATTCAGGAAGCGGTTGCATTTGCGAAGCTCGGACTCGTAGTCATCGACGAACAGCATCGTTTCGGCGTCATGCAAAGAGCGGAACTGCGCGCGCGTGGGCTCAACCCGGACGTGCTCGTGATGACCGCCACACCGATTCCGCGCTCGCTCGCGATGACGGTTTACGGCGACCTCGACGTGTCAGTCATCGACGAGCTGCCGCCGGGCCGCACGCCGATCGAGACGATGGTATTCGGTGAAGATCAACGCCAGGAAGTGAAACGTTTGATATCGCGCGAAGTGAGAGCGGGACGGCAGGTCTACGTCGTCTATCCGCTCATCGAAGGATCGGAGAAGACGGATTTGAAGGACGCGACGCGTCGCTACGAATACCTGCGCGACACGGTCTTTCCAAGACTGTCGGTCGGGTTGCTTCACGGAAAGATGAAGACTGCGGAGAAAGAGCGAGTGATGAATGCTTTCGTCGCCGGCGAGATCAAGATCCTGGTTTCGACGACGGTGATTGAAGTTGGCGTTGACGTGCCGAATGCTTCGGTGATGATCGTCGAGCACGCCGAGCGATTTGGTCTGTCGCAGCTTCATCAGTTGCGCGGGCGTGTTGGACGTGGGGCCGAGAAGAGTTACTGCGTGCTGTTGACCAGCGACAAGAAGACGGTGAACGCCGAAGAGCGGCTGGGCATCATGGCGAAAACCAGTAACGGATTTATCATCGCGGAGAAGGATCTGGAGCTGCGGGGGTCGGGCGAGTTGTTGGGAACGAAACAGTCGGGCTTGCCGGAGTTTCGCATTGCAAATCTAGTGCGCGATCAGCAAGTTCTCGAACAGGCAAAGCGCGAGGCCGAGTTCTACCTTGGCAAAGAGAAGTCGGCGGTCACGGCAAAAATGATCGCACGTATCAAACAGGATCCCCGGTTTGGATTGGCGGCAATAGGGTGACCACAAAGAGGCACAAAAGATACAAAAAGGCACATGAGAACTGAAAAGGCATATGAGAGTTATTGCGGGAGCTTACAAAGGGAGGAATCTCAAGAGTCCGCCATCGATGGACGTCAGACCGACGTCGGATCGGCTGCGCGAGACGCTTTTCAACGTGATTGCGGCGCGGGTTGAAGAGTCACGGTTTCTGGATCTGTGTGCCGGTTCGGGAGCCGTGGGGATCGAGGCGCTTTCGCGTGGGGCAAGTTACGCGACGTTTGTCGATCGCTCGCGACGCAGTTGCCAGTTGATTGAGGCGAATTTGGAGTTGTGCCGGATTCCGGAGGAACAGCGTGAGATTTACTGTTCTGAAGCGTACGAGTTTCTGCGACAGACGAGAGCGGAGCCGTGGGACATTATTTATTTCGATCCGCCTTACAAACAGGATTACATTAAGACACTGGAGATCATTGGCTCAAAGACAGTGGTTGCTGATGATGGTCTGCTTGTTGTCGAGCATCATCACAAGAATGCGCTGCCCGAAACTGTCGGCCGTCTGCGGCGCACGCGCGTTTTGAAGCAAGGTGATTCAGCACTCAGTTTTTATTTGCCGCAGATTGACACTGCTCACGCCTGAACTGACAATCAGTGGGTATGCTTGTTTTAGGTATTGAAACTTCATGTGACGAGACTGCGGCGGCCGTCGTGCGCGATGGGCGCGAGATCGTCTCGTCGGTAATCTCGTCTCAGGTGCCGATTCACAAGCATTTCGGCGGCGTCGTTCCCGAACTGGCTTCGCGCGAGCATCTCGACAAGATCGTCCCCGTGGTGACAGAGGCGTTCGAGCGTGCCGGCGTTTCAGCGCGCGACGTCGACGGCATTGCTGTCACGATCGGACCCGGCCTCGTCGGTTCGCTACTCGTCGGCGTGTCATACGCTAAGGCAATGGCCTACGCGCTCAACAAACCGTTCGTGGGCGTCAACCATATCGAAGGACACATCTACTCAGTCGCGTTCGAGAATCCGCCGATTGAGTATCCCGCCGAAGCGCTGATCGTCTCAGGCGGTCACACAAATATTTTCTTCATTCCCGAGCCCGGAAAATACAAAGTCGTATCGCGAACCCGCGACGACGCAGCGGGGGAAGCATTCGATAAAGTCGCGAAGCTGCTGGGCCTCGGTTATCCCGGTGGTCCGATCATCGAACGTCTCGCTCGCGACGGCGATCCGAACGCGGTGCCGTTTTCTATCCCGCGAATGGGCGATCGCTTGCCGGACTTTAGTTTCAGCGGATTGAAGACTGCCGTGACGAAATACGTGCGCGAAAGCCGAATCGCACCTCATCAGAACAGCGGCGAGCCGTCGCAGGAAATTAAAGATCTGGCGGCGAGCTTCCAACACGTGGTGGTCCAATCGCTGGTGAGGACGATGGAGCGGATCGCGGAAGAGCACTATCCGAAGACACTGATCATCGCGGGCGGCGTTGCGTGTAATGGGAAGTTGCGAGAAGTCGCACGTCAGATGGCCACGAAGCTCGATCTGCCGGTTTACTTCCCTTCACCACATCTATCGACCGACAACGCCGCGATGATCGCCGCTGCCGGAACGGTGAAACTCCTCGCCGGCGAGCGCGGCGCTCTCGACATGAACGCCGACGTGACTCTCCGCCTCCAAAACCTCGATCTCGAAGAGGAAGCCGCGAAACGGGCCGGCGCACGATACCGTCTTTAGCGTGTTTTTTTGTGATCCCGTCACGCGGGATCTTGGTGGCTTTATCAACCCTCAATCGTACTCATCGCCGTTACGGCGCGTTTTTCGTACGCCGCAATCGTGGCGATGTTTTTCTTTTCGACGTCAGTCAGTGACGCATCGGTGAAGTTTGGATCCGCTTTGTACCACTCGAAGCTCGAAAAGTACTTCTGTAGCCACGGATCTTTGAACACCTTGCCGTGTCGCGCGTAAATCTCCTGGCGCATCTGGCTCGCATCCTCGACAAACAGCCCCTCGAGCAGCGCCGTCGTAATCGACTTGCTGCTCAGCTCCTGATGAAGTTGATTCTCATACTTGACGATCGTCTCGACGTTCAGCTTGTCGTTGCCTGAAAGCTGCTCGTCCTTGAAGTTTTCATCAGGCGTGTACCACGGCTGAAAGAAGAAATACTGCTGCAACCATTCCGCGCGAAACATTCGCCCGTGCCGCGCATAAATCTCATTTCGTAACAGACGGAGCTCATGCAGACTCAACCCGTGCAGCATCGGCTCGGTGATCTCCTTGTTTTCAAAGAACTCCATGTCGCCCGGCAGCAGCGCAACTTTGCGTTGCTTTTTCTGCGCGCCAGTCAGTATCTCGAGGTTCTTCCGTTCGATCACGGATAACTTCTTCGCGTCGTAATTGTCGCTCGGCGAATACCAGTAGCGCTCTTCGAAATACTGTTGCAGCCACGGATCATCGTCGAAGCGCTTTCCGTGAATGGCTTCGAGTTCGGCGAGCAACACTTTCCATTCAGCGCCGCTGTGCTTTCCGAGTTTCCGCGCGGGAATCTGGCGGTCGCGCCAGTAACGCATGTCGCCTGGCTCGATGGTCTCGTGTTTCGCGGCTTCGGCGATGCGGATGAGATCGAGATTGCGACGCTCAGTGTCGTTGAGCATCGAATTCTTGAAATCGGGATTGGGCTTGTACCACGACTGCTCCCCGAGATATGAGTTGATCTGCGAGTCTTTAAAGACTCGTCCATGGCGCCCGAAGACAATGCCACGCAACAGCTTCAAATCGTCGAGATTCAGGCGTTGAACCTGTGTTTGCTTCAGGGCATTTTTGCTGAAATCGAGGTCCTTGAAGGTGTCGACCGTGTCCTGGGCTCGGACTGTAAGAGATAAAAGCCCAATAAGAGCAAGTAGTAAAGGATGTCGGGTAGTTACCATCATGATTTCTCACTTTCATGTTAGCCGCGGATTTTCGCGGATGAACACGGATCGATCCGCGTACATCCGCGAAAATCCGCGGCTAATAACGTCTTCTATCCGAAGATGTCCCGCACTTTATCAACCAACCCCTTGTCCTCAAGATCCTTGCTCTCGACCTCGGCCAACTGCTCCAGCAACCGGCGTTGTTCCCTCGTCAGCGTGGTCGGCGTGACCACAGTCACTGAAACAAACAGATCGCCACGACCGCGACCGCCAAGCGCCGGCATGCCTTTTCCACGGAGACGAAAGACGGTGCCGGTTTGAGTGCCCATCGGGATTTTCAACTTCTCTTCACCGTCGAGCGTCTTGACCATGGTGTCGGCGCCGAGCGCGGCCTGCGCGAAGGTGATCGGGACCGCCTCGTACAGGTTGCTACCTTGTCGCTCAAACTGCTCGTGCTCGGCAACGTGGATCACCACATAAAGGTCACCCGGCGCGCCCCCCTGCGTTCCGGATTCCCCTTCACCAGATACGCGTAAACGAGAGCCGGTTTCGACCCCTGCCGGAATCTTTACCTCCATCTGCTTCTCGCGCTCGACTCTTCCTGCGCCCTTACATCCCGTGCACGGGTTCTTGATAACTCTTCCAGCGCCGCGGCAGACGTGACAGGTCCTCGCCACCGAGAAAAATCCCTGCGTGTAGCGAACCTGACCACTGCCTCCACAAGTCGTACAAGTTTCCGGCTGGCTGCCCGCCGCCGACCCCGATCCTTTACAAACGTCACAAGTTTCCAAACGCGGGATGCGCAGTTGGGCTGTCATGCCGTTGGCAGCATCTTCGAGCGTGATCTCCAGGTCGTAACGAAGATCTGCGCCACGTTGCGCGGCGCTGCGACGCGCCCCACCGCGTCCGCCAAACACGTCGCCAAAGCCAAACAGGTCGCCGAGAATGTCTTCGATACCGCTAAAACCCGGCGCGCCCCAGGCTCCGGCGCCGGCACCGCTCGAAACTCCTGCGTGACCAAACCGGTCGTAACGCTTACGCTGTTCGACATCCGACAGCACACTGTAAGCTTCCGCGGCTTCCTTGAACTTTTCTTCCGACGCCGCATCGTTTGGATTCTTGTCCGGATGATATTTCACTGCGAGACGCCGGTAGGCGCTCTTAATCTCCTGATCTGTCGCGCTCCGATTAACGCCCAGAACCTCGTAATAATCGCGTTTACTCATACAGTCCTATTAAATAGCCCTGGATTCGTCAGTGATGTCTAGACTTCAGTTGTAGTTGCGTCCGGCGTGGGATTCAACATTGCGGATGTGAGCTGTCCGGCGACACGTTCCAACTTATGCAAAGCTTTATCAATCTCGTCGGCCGAATTGGCCTTGATAGCGGCCTGAGCTTCAGCGAAGACTCGTTCTGCGTTGTCCTGATCTTCCTGAGGCAGCAAACCACCGAATTTAGTAAACGATTTCCTCGTATTTCTCAACAGCGAATCGAGTTTATTGCGCAAACCCACGACTTCCTTGGCGGTGCGGTCGCTGTCGGCAAAGTCTTCGGCTTCACGGATCAACCGGTCGATCTCGTCAGGTGACAATCCCGAAGTCGGCGTGATGCGCATCTGTTGCTCGCTTCCGGTGGTCTTGTCCTGCGCGGAAACCGAAACAATACCATTCGCGTCAACTTCAAACGAAACCTCGATCTGCGGCACACCGCGCGGGCTCGGCGGAATTCCCACCAACTCAAACTTTCCAAGCGAACGATTGCCCTGCGCCACTTCACGCTCGCCTTGCAAGACGTGAATCTCGACCGACGATTGATTGTCGACAACCGTGGTGAACGTGCGACTCTCACGCAACGGTATCGTGGAGTTGCGCTCGATGATCTTGGTAAACAGGCCGCCGCGCGTTTCGAGGCCAAGACTCAGTGGCAACACGTCGAGCAGCACAATGTCTTTTACGTCACCACTCAAAACGCCGCCCTGAATAGCAGCGCCCATCGCCACGACTTCGTCAGGATTGATTTCGGCAGAAGGCTTTCGACCAAAGATCTTCTCCACCGTGCGTTCGACGATCGGAGACCTCGTCTGGCCGCCGACCAAAATGACTTTGTGAACGTCTGACGGTTGCAGTTCCGCGTCTTTCAAAGCCGTCACACAGGGTTCAATGGTTTGCTCGACAAGATCGCTGACCAACGTTTCGAACTGCTCTCTGGTAAGCGTCTTGTTGAAGTGTTTGGGACCGGTCGCGTCGGCGGCGATGAACGGCAGGTTGATCGCGGTTTCACTGGCAGTCGAAAGATCGCATTTGGCGCGTTCGGCGACCTCTTTTAGTCGCTGCAAGGCCAGACGATCCTGCCTGAGATCGATGCCGGTATCGTCGAGAAACTGCCCGGCCATCCAGTTCATGATGCGTTCGTCGAAATCCTCGCCACCGAGAAATGTGTTTCCGGAAGTAGAAAGCACTTCGAAAACACCGTCGTTCATTTCTAGTATCGAAATATCGAAGGTGCCGCCGCCGAGATCGTAAACCGCGATGCGTTCGACGTCTGACTTGCCGAGGCCGTAGGCCAGTGCAGCCGCCGTCGGCTCGTTGATGATGCGTTCGACTTTCAAGCCCGCGATCTTTCCGGCATCCTTCGTGGCCTGTCGCTGAGTGTCGTCGAAGTACGCCGGCACGGTGATAATCGCGTCAGTAACCACCTCGCCGAGAAAGTCTTCAGCGGCAGCTTTCAAGCGTTGCAAAACAATTCCCGACAACTCAGGCGGGCTGTAGTTACGACCCTGAACATGAATGCGCGCATCGCCATTCGGCGAATCGACGATCTCGAAAGCCGAAGTGTCGCGCATCCGAACAACCTCTGATGAATCGTACTTTCGACCGATCAGCCGCTTGACCGCATAGACCGTGTTCGCTGCGTTCGTGACAGCCTGGCGTTTGGCGATCTGGCCAACCAGTCGTTCGCCCTTTTCAGTAAAACCGACGACTGACGGCGTAGTACGTCCACCTTCCTTGTTCGGCACGATCTGAACTGCGCCACCCTCGAGCACGGCGACACAGCAATTCGTAGTGCCTAAATCTATTCCGATCGCTTTTCCCATAACATCAATTGGCCACAAAAAGGCACAAAATGCACATAACAGGTTATGAACGGCTCGCAATCAGCATTTTGTCGTGCCTGTTGTGGCTCACTTGCGCGTTGCAACTTTCACGAGCGCGGGACGAATTAGTTTGTCTCCGAGGCGATAGCCGGAAACGATCTCCTGCATGACTGTGTCGGGCTCATAGTCGTCAGTTGCTTCGGTTACGACCGCCTCGTGAAGATGTGGATCGAACTGCTCACCAACGGCGATTATCGGTTTGACACCGAGGGCCTCGAGCACGCCGTTGAGTTGTTTCGAGATTAGATCCACTCCGCTGAGAAAGTGGCGAAACTCATCAGACTCTGAGGCTTCGACCGACGCCTCCGTTTCCAATGCTCGCTTCAGATTGTCCATCACCGGCAGCAGCTTGGCGGCAATGTCAGCCACAACTCGATTGTACGTCTCGCTTCTTTCTCGCTCGACTCGCTTTCGATAGTTCTCAAAATCAGCCTGGCGACGCGCGAACCTGTCTTTGAGCTCGGCATTTTCAGCCTCAACTCGCTTCAACTCGGCGCGCGTCGCAATCAACTCCGCGCGGTCGGGCCCGCCGACTGCGTCATCCGTATCAACAGCCGAGCCAGGCAACACGTCATCCGCAGAGAAATCGTTGAGAGGTTCCGACGAAGGCTCTTCGACGTCGGGATCGAGTGGCTCGACACCGGCTGGACTGGTATCGGCAGGCCCGACATCGTCGTTAGCGTCACTGAATCTGATCGGGATGCGGTGCGAACCCTTGTCGCCTTTATCTGGTGCCATTAGGAAGGATCAAAAACCTCGACCGCCTCAACGCGCAGCCTGTTCGCTCAATCGATGCTCAATTAACCGAGCCATGTAGTTTACCATAGCCATTATCCGTGCATATTCAATTCTCATCGGCCCAACGACACCCAGCGTGCCGATGTTTTCGTTAGATCCAAATCGATACGGCGCGGTGATCAGAGCGCAATTCTGCATCGAGCTTGCAGGGTGCTCACGCCCGATCATGACGTGCACATCGCCCGGGTAACTCGCCGCATCGTGAACACATTCATTGAGAATCTTGATGAGGCGCGACTTCTCTTCAAACGTCCTGAACAGATCGTGCATCCGCTCGATATCGACAAAATCGGGCTTGGTCAGGATGTTTGAGGTACCGTCGATATAAACGTCGCCGCCAACCCCTTCCTCGCCTTCGAGACTGCTCTCACATAGCAAAACCGCATTCTGCAACAGTCGGTCGTACAGCAACTTCTCTTCCGTCATTAGCTCCACTATCTCAGTGCGGATAGAAAGCAAGCTCTTGCCGCTGAATTCCGTATTCAAATAGCGGGCCGTTCGATTGAGGTCGTCCTGAGTCAACTCGTCTGCAATTCTAATGACCTTGTTGTGGATGATGTTCGCGGTTGACACCAGCACGACAAGGATTCGCTTGTCTGGAAGAAGCACGAACTCAATGTGATTCAGTCGATTGTCAGCCAGCGAAGGTGAAACAACTATGCCGACGTTTTGCGAAAGCGCCGAGAGCACGTGCGAGGCGGTCTCCATCAAGCGATCGGGAGACGAACCAGCATCATTGGCAGCGAAGAGCTGATCGATGGCTTTCAAATCGCTCCGCGATAGCCGAGCCTCACCGAGAATGTTGTCGACGTAGTAACGATAACCTTTGTCTGTCGGCACGCGACCCGCCGACGTGTGTGGCTGTTCGACAAATCCCGATTCTTCCAAATCGCTCATGACGTTGCGAATGGTCGCCGGGCTCCATCCGTAACCGTGTGAAAAACGGTCGGAAAGAACACGAGACCCCACCGCCTCGCCAGTCACGAGGTGTTCTTTGATCAGAGCGGCAAGCAGGACCTCCGCGCGGGAGTCGAGCGCGCTCTTATCGGTGGTTTGAAGATTTGGGGCTCGCCTCAGCATGGATTTGCAGTATACAAACTTATCCACAGATTGCACAGATTAGGTCTATCTGTGTAATCTGCGTAATCTGTGGATGCTGCTAACTGCTGAAATAACTAGACTTGTCGACCACGCCCGGTAAGGGTTGACGGGCCGCAGGCGGCGTCCTTAAGATACTGCTCCCTGACCTGATATTTGCCGCACCGAGTTACCGCAATGACCGAGGTTGGAAAATATTTCGCCGACGCGTTTCGTCACATGGGCGGTAACCGCGGTGTGCCCGCGATTGAAGTTCGTTTTTATCCCTATGCTGGTTTGCGTCATACCATCCGTTTGCGGTCTGGGCGTGTTTACGTAAGGCTCTCCGACATCTGTAAAGACTCTCCGCCAGACGTGTTGCGCGCGCTGGCGTGGATTCTTGTAGCGCGGTTGCTTGGTAAGCGAGTGCCAACCATTCACGACCGCGTTTACCGCGATTACTCGCTCACTCCGACCGTCATGCGTTCATCCGATCTCGCGCGTCGTGGACGCGGACGAAAGATGATTTCCACTGCGCAGGGTGAGGTTTACGATCTTGATCGAATGTTTGCAAAGTTAAATCGCAAATACTTTGATGGCGAGATTCCGAAACCGACTATTACCTGGTCGCAGCGACGCACGAAGAGCATCCTTGGTCATCACGACCACATTTACGACAGCATCACCATCAGTAAGACTCTCGATTCGACGGACGTGCCGGAGTGGTTTGTCGAGTACATCCTTTATCACGAGATGCTGCACATCAAGCATCCGGCACGATTGATCAATGGCCGGCGTTACTATCACACGAGCGCTTTCAGGCTGGACGAGCGTAGATTCCCGCATTACGAGCAGGCGCAAAGGTGGCTCGAGCGCCTGGCGCGATTGCGGCGGGTTCCGCGGGCACGCGCCGCGTGAGTGTTCCTGGAACTATCCACGCTGAATTGCGTTAGTACAAACGAGGTAGGTGGGCTCCTCAAGAGAGGGCGGTCTTTCTGGAAGTGGTTTCAGGAGACCGCCCTTTTCCATTACCGGCCGGTCATTTGCTCCAGTTGCTCCGGATAGCGAGATCCTTCCACCCTAATTTCGGAGGAGGCGCGATCGATCTCACGGAGATCGTCTGCGGTTAGCTCCAGTGAGACCGCGCCGATGTTCTCCTCAAGGCGATGCAGTTTCGTCGTGCCTGGGATTGGAACGATCCAGGGCTTTTGTGCAAGCAGCCAAGCTAACGCGATCTGCGCGGGCGTCGCGCTCTTCTTGTCGCCGATGGTTTGAAGTATAGAGATCAGCGCCTGATTCGCCCGTCGAGCCTCCGGCGTGAAACGCGGCAGGAGGTTGCGGAAGTCGGAACTGTCAAACGTAGTGTTTTCGTCAATCTTTCCCGTGAGAAAGCCTCGACCCAAAGGACTATACGGAACGAAGCCAATGCCGAGATCCTCGAGCGTTGGCAGCACTTCCGACTCAGGACCTCTGGTCCACAACGAGTATTCATTCTGAACTGCCGTGACTGGCTGGACTGCATGAGCGCGACGAATCGTCTGTACTCCGGGTTCAGAAAGTCCGAAGTGCTTGACCTTGCCTTCCTGAATCAGGTCTTTCACTGCTCCTGCCACGTCTTCAATCGGCACCTCCGGATCGACGCGATGTTGATAGAACAGATCGATCGAGTCGATCTTCAGTCGCTTCAGCGACGCTTCGGCGACTTCCTTGACGTGCTCCGGCCGGCTATCCACGCCCACCTGGACTCGTTCGCCAGTGGGATCCAGCTTGAATCCAAACTTAGTGGCGATCACGACCTGATCGCGTATCGGCGAAAGAGCATCACCGACAAGCTCCTCGTTTGTAAACGGACCATACACCTCGGCTGTATCGAAGAACGTGATGCCGCGTTCGACCGCCGCGCGTAGAAGAGAGACCATCTCCTGCTTGTCCGGCACCTGACCGTAAGCGGAACTCATTCCCATACAGCCAAGTCCAAGAGCCGAAACTTCCAAATTACTTTTTCCAAGCTTTCGCTTCTGCATAACCCCTCCTTTGTGCCTCTTCGTGGCCGCCTTGCAAACCCTGAACCGCATCGCTAGACTACACGATTTGCTAACAGCCTACCTTTCTTAACGGAGAACTTCAGTTATATGGCAATTCCTGCAACACAGATTCGGCGCGGTATGGTCATCGTCTTTGAGGGCCAACCGTGCAAAGTTCTTGAATTCAGACATCATACCCCCGGCAATCTGCGCGCGATGATCCAGACAAAGCTGCGAAACATCCGGACCGGCGCTTCTTTCGAGCATCGCTTTCGCTCCGCCGACACCGTCGATCGCGCTTCCCTCGAGCAGCACGAGATGGAGTATCTCTACTCAGACGGCTCTCATCACCATTTCATGAACACGGAAAACTACGAACAAACAGCCTTGAGTGGAGACGATTTGGGCGACGCCGCGCAGTGGCTGACGCCCGGCATGAAGATCCAGGCTGAGTTTTACGAAGGTTCGCCAATCGGCATCGATCTGCCAGCTTCAATGGAACTCATCGTCACGGAAACCGAGCCAACACTCAAGAGCGCGACTGTCTCCAACGTCAACAAACCTGCCACACTGGAAAACGGAATAACCATTACCGTGCCTCCATTCGTCAATGCCGGCGATCGAATTCGCGTGGATCCTACTGAAGGGCGGTACATCGAGCGGGCAAAATAGTTTTTGGTACTTTGTATTTAGTTCTTAGTGACAACCAAGTACAAAGATCTAAGATCATGTATATCGCTTACAGCGTCCTGCTATCGCTTGGGCTGATCGTTCTTATTCCTCACTTTATTGTTAAAGCGCTGGTGCACGGCAAATACATCGAAGGTCTGCGCCAGCGTCTCGGCTCAATTCCCGCGAGCAACAGCAAACCTGTTATCTGGCTTCACTGTGTTTCAGTAGGCGAGACTCAAGCCGCGCGCCCGCTCGCGCAACGTCTCAAGCAACAGTTTCCGCATCACGCGCTCGTCGTCTCGACGATCACGCTGACCGGCCAAAAGCTGGCGCGCGATGTTTTTCGCACGCAGGCAGATAGCGTTTTTTACTTTCCGTTTGACTGGCGCTGGTCAGTTCGTCGCGCGCTCAAAGCAATCAATCCCGCGGCTGTGCTCATCATGGAGACTGAGCTTTGGCCGAATTTCCTGCGCGAATGCAAAGCGCGAGGGATCCCAGTCGCACTGGTTAACGGTCGCATCTCGCGGCAGTCGTTTCGCCGGTACAGCTTGATCAAGTTCTTTCTTCGTCGCGTACTCTCGTGCCTGAGCATCGCTGTGATGCAGTCGGACGCTGATGCTGAGCGATTGCAAACGTTGGGAATGCCGCGCGAAAGACTGTTTACAGCGGGCAATCTGAAGTTTGACGCAGAGATCGGAAACGATTTAGCTGACAAGACTGCTGAGATCAAAACGAGATTTGGTTTGCAGTCGAGTGTTCCGTTGATTCTCGCGGCGAGCACTCATGCTCCCGAAGAGGGGATCGTTATCGAAAGCTTCAAGCAACTTACAGCAAAGCGACCGGCGAGACTCATGCTGGCACCACGGCATCCCGAACGCTTCCGTGAAGTCGCGTCGTTGATCGAAAATTCGGGTTTGAGTTGGGCAAGAAGAACGAATCCGCCTGTGCCTGACGATTCAAGCGCGAGCGTGATTCTGCTCGATACGATTGGTGAATTGCCGGCAACTTACACGCTCGCGGATGTTGTTTTTGTCGGCGGCAGCATTGTCGATCGCGGCGGTCACAACGTCCTCGAACCGGCAGCCACAGGCGCGGCAGTTGTCACCGGCGCGCACACGCACAACTTTCATGCGATTGTGGATCTAATGCTCCAGGCCGGCGCGATCGTTCAGCTGTCCCCGCTCGAAGGTTCATCCGCGTCAACTGAGCTTGCGCGTGTTTTGTCAAAACTTCTTACCGATGCGGATGAGCGCGCCGAATTCGGCCGCCGTGCAAAACAACTCGTTACAGACAATCGCGGCGCGGCTGAGAGAACGCTGAATCTTATCGCCCACATTTCATGAAATCGATCGTTCTTCCCCCCCTCAGCCTTTTGTACGACGCAGTCACGCGCACTCGTCTTTCGTTGTATCGTCGCGGCACCTTTCACACAACCAAACTCGCTCGCCCGGTGATCAGCGTCGGCAACATCACGACCGGCGGAACTGGCAAGACTCCGCTGGTTGAGTGGGTCGCGAGAACAGTCGCCGCGCAAGGTAAAAGAGTTTGCATACTGACGCGTGGTTATGGCCGCAAGGATCCGCATCTGCAGGTGATCGTCTCAGACGGTTATGGTGTGCTGGCTTCGCCCGGTGAAGCAGGCGATGAGCCGTACTTGCTCGCAACGAAACTCACCGGTTTGGCTGCGGTGATCAGTAGCGCGGACCGCATAGCAGCCGGCGAAGAGGCTATCAAAGACTTCGGCACCGAGTGTTTCGTCCTGGACGACGGGTTTCAGCATCTGCGACTCGCGCGCGATCTGAACATCGTTACGATCGATGCGACGAATCCGTGGGGGGGCGGAAAGCTTCTACCGTACGGACGACTGCGAGAAGCACCGGAAGGATTGAGCAGAGCTGACTGCATTGTGCTCACGCGGTGCGATCAGGCTGCGAGTGTCGAAGAACTTCGCGATCAGATCGCGCGCTTCGCGGGCAAGCGTGCGATTTTCAATTCCCGCATGAGTGCTGTGCGCGTGTCGCCTTTGAAAAACGGTTCAGAGGCGCCCTCGCCTACAACACGCGTCGCCGCGTTCTGCGCGGTTGGAAATCCACGGTCGTTCTTCGACCATGTGCGGCGTTTGGGTTATGAAGTCGTGCTCGAAAAATCTTTCCTCGATCACCACATCTATTCGCAGGATGAAATCGACTCATTGACTCGCGCCGCAAAAAACGCCGGCGCCGAAGCGCTGATCACAACCGCCAAAGATGCAGTCAAACTTCGAACGCTATCCTTTTCAACGCCGTGTTATGTGTTGGAGATCGAGGTTGCGATCGAGAATGCAGAAGACTTTGCACAGCTCATCACCAACTCACTTTTTACCCACAAAGAAGCACAAAAAGCACAAGCCCCTTAAAGGAAAGCTCGTGCTTTTTTGTGCCTCTTTGTGGCTACAAATTTTGTGCTTCTTTGTGGCTAAAAGGTTATTCAGGTGTGGGCGTGGCTGCGGGCTTCTCTGGCGTCTTGGTCGCTGACGGTGCGGGCGCGGGTGGCGCAGTTTCCGGCACTACCGTGCGCGTCGGCTCAGGCAATGGCGGCGTTTTGCGATTGCTATTCGTATTCGCATTCGCGTTCACGTTCGCATTGACGACCGGACTGATGTCCTCGATCGCCTCCGGCGACACCGCCGCATTCGCATTCGGACTGGCATTCACGTTCGCCGCCGGATTGATCGATCCGCCCGCCGATAACCCTTGTTCAGCTTTTCCCGTCGGTGGTTGCGTAGGCTGCACCGGTTGACTGCTCGGATCTGCCGCAAGCGTCGGCGTCTGCTGATTCGTGTTAACGCCACTCGCCGGCGAGTTCCAACTGAGAAAGTAGAACGCTGCAAAAACCACCAACAACGCGACCGCTGACGGAATCAAGATCTTCATTGGACTGAAACTCGAAGCGACCTGAGGCTGCACGACCGGAGTCTGAACCGGAACCGTCACCGGCGCACGCCGCGGAATCACCACAGGCTCTTCTCTCGGCCTGACTACTGTTACTTCGTCAACCTCGTCACTTGGCGGCGCACCAGCGGGCGCATTTGTTACCGCGACCGGAGTCATACCCAAAATCGTCATGCCCGACGCGATTGTCAGATCCTCAACCAGCTCCGCAACATTCTGATAGCGATTATCGGGAAGCTTGGCCATTGCGCGCGCCACCACGCGACCGACTGCCGGCGGCAGGTCGCTTCTCTCCTCCAACACGGACGGCACCGGCTCCTGCAAGTGCTTCATCATCACGATCGTCGGCGAGTCGCCGGAGAAAGGGACGTGTCCGACCAGCATCTCGTAGAGAATCACGCCGAGTGAGTAAATATCGGAGCGCGCGTCGAGGTCAGTATCCTGCGAGCACTGTTCTGGCGACATGTATTGCGGCGTGCCGATGACGAGATTCGGCGCAGTCAGGCCCGTGTCAGGTCGTCCATCCGGCTCGTTGATCTTCGCGATGCCGAAATCCAGAACCTTCGCGTGATCGCTCGACATCGTGTCGACCAGCATGATGTTGTCACTTTTGAGATCGCGATGTATGACGCCCTGCGCGTGTGCAGCGCTGAGCGCATCTCCAACCTGCCGCGTGATATCGACAACTCTCGCCAGCGACAACGGACCTTTGTCGCGAATTACCTGTTTGAGCGTCTTGCCACTCAAAAACTCCATCACGAGAAAAACGTTTCCGTTTTCGTCCTCGCCAAAGTCGGTAACACTGAGAGCGTGTGGATGTGAGATACGCGAAGCGGCGCGTGCCTCACGTGAGAAGCGCGCGACGATCTTCTCGTCGGCGGCAAGCGCGGGACGCAGCACTTTGATGGCGACGGTTTTGTCCATCAGCACGTGCGTGCCGCGATAGACAGTTCCCATTCCGCCTTCGTTGAGGCGTTCATCAATGCGGTATTTGCCGGCGATGGTTGTACCTATGAGTGAATCGGGATCTTTTTCGAGTGCAATACCATCGGCGGGACAGAGAGTTGTCGTGTCAGGATATTCGACTCCACATTTTGGACACTTCTTCATCTGAAGCCAGCCTATCACACCCGAAAGCAAATTTCCCGCAAAGGCGCAAAGGCGCAAAGAAATCAAATCCTTTGCGCCTTTGCGGGAGAAAATATACGGGCAAGCAGATCTCCTGCCCGTTAGTCAAGACTGCTATTTCGCGGCTTAGCTCGCCTTAACGACGGCGAAAACCACCAGCAGCGCAAACAGCACCAGCGACTCGATTAGCGCCAATCCGAGAATCATCATCGTCTGAATACGACCAGCCGCGCCCGGATTTCGCGCCGCACCTTCGCACGCCGATGCGCCAATCCGTGATTGGCCCAACGCACCGCCAAACACCGCGATCGCGAATCCGATGCCCGCTGCCAACGCACGATACTTCTTCAGTGAAAAGTCATTATCGCCGGCTTCCGCTGTCGCCTGCGCGAACACGCTCATGCTGCTCATCAAAATGCCGACCACGGCAAACAGCAACATTCTGAATCTGCTCATGTTTCCTCCTCGAAAACTATTGTCAAATTACATTCTCCGAACGAACCGGCGCGATATTATTTCGCCTGCATCCGGTATCCACCGCCCCTCAAACAACGGCGCTCCTGCGAAACAGACCTAAACTGCTATGAATTTGTCCGGTGTTGCTCTGATGAATGAACTCAGCTTGCGCAGCAACGTTTGTAATCACAGTTGACCACATCGCTCACCGCGCGCTCGGGATAAAGCCACTAAGTAAGAACTGGAACAATAAACTCTTCGCTCTCGTCGTGCTCCGCTCCATGCTCGGCATGCGCATCATGAGGCGCGTGCGACACTTCACTGATGTAAAGCTGCGAGAGCAGTATGAAAACAAACGTCTGAATCAAAGCCACAAACACGCTCAACGGCATCAGCAGGATCGGCAAAAACCACGTGTAGGGTGGTTTGAGACCCGAGAGTGTCTCCATCACTTTCTCGTCTGCAAACAAGTTACCGAAAAGACGAATGCCAAGTGAAAACGGACGAATCAGGTTACTGATCAACTCGATCGGAAAAATCAGCCACGCGATCCACCAGATTGGCCCACCGAGGTGCTTCAGGTGACTAAGTATCCCATTCTCGCTGATGCCGATGTAGTTGTAGTAGAGAAACGAGCTCAATCCGAGCGCGAACGTCACGCTCGTCGCTGATGTCGGACTCATAAACAGCGGAAACAGTCCCATGAGATTCGACACGAGGATCAGCACCCCAAAAGTCATAACCACCGGGAAGTACTTCAAACCATGTGGTCCAATTATGTCTTCGACCATGTTGCGCACTGCCAGCACACTCAGTTCCAGTGTTTGCTGGCCAGCGCCCGGCTTGCTTTCGGAAAGCTTCCCTTTCAGGATCCAAATGATCACCACGCTCAGAATGCACGCGATGAAGAACATCACCGTGTACCAGGGAATCGCGTTGTCAGCCGTGTATGGACCAAACGCGGCTTCGGGCGTGGTGCCGAAATAGCCCAGCACCTTGTCCCAGATCGGTTTCGTATACTTCAACTCGAATTGAAGCGCAGGTTCGCCGAACCAGTGATTGACCAACTGCACAATGATTGGCGCGTGCTGCTCCGCCTCTTCTGCATGCTCGGCAGCTTCCGCTGCTTCGTCAAACCAGAACATCAACTAATTTCCTCTCGCCGTATGATTGCGAAATAGAACTCTCTTGAAGCCTCGACAAACATCGCCACAACAAAACTCGATAAGCCGATCAGGACTGCCGGCAGGGATATGAGATTCAACGTGTACGTCGCGAAAACAATTGCCGCGATGACGATGTAACGCAGCAGAAACTGTGCCAGTCGCAGGTGCGGCCTGCCGCCAACAGTTGAAAGTTGAATGGCAGCGGCCGCGGAGTTTTTCAACCAGCTATGACTGAAAAGCGCCAGCAAACCGCCCACCAACAATCCGGTCGTCACTCGCCACGGAGCGACAAACGCGGAGACGCTGACCGTTAACGCAGTGGTAACGGCCATAGTGCAGAACACTCTGGTGTTGATGGAGTGCGGCATTGCGAAGCCGGTGATTTTAACTGGGATTTTGGTTGGTTGTCGAGTTAGGCCACAAAGAGGCACAAAGAATTTGGCCACAAAGAAGCACAAATTACCTTTTTGTAGTTTTTGTGCCTCTTTGTGGCTAATAAGTTTTGGAGCTGAGGCGGATGAATTCGAAAAGGCCGGCGGCGGAGCCGAGAATGATGCCGCCGATCAGGAACCAGGGCTGTGTGCCGAACCACCTATCGATCAACCAACCCAACGCGCAAAAGGAGACCACCGCCGCAAAGAGTGTGATGCCGGCGGCATAAGCGTAGCCACTCTTGCGATTCTCATTCTCGTCTGGTTGTTCCGGCACAACGCTACCAACTTTCGCGAGTGAGATAGTTCTTCGGCACGTCGTAAAGCAACGCACGCCGCGAGTGGCGCATGGAGTCGTGAATGAAGCAAACGTGCGTGCACCAGCACGCGTTGCCGCCATCGATCTGCGTGAGTTCTGTTTGTCGCCCGTTCGCGGCCCACAGTGCGGCGAAGTCGTAATCGAAATCAGCGAGCGTCGCAAACTTCTCGCGCAATTCACACGCGCGCACGTCGCCGTTGTAGTCGATCACCACCGTCGTCTCACCCGCGGTACACGGAAACGGCCACGCCGTTGGTTGTTGAAAGTTCGCGTGCTGCGTGCGGTAGTGCGTGGTGATCGAACCCACGTACGCCACATTCTTCACGAAGCGCTTGCTGCTGTCGTCCGCAGCAAACATTCGATCGCCATAACGCTTCGTCAGTTTCGACACGTGCGCGTACATCTGCGGCAAGACTTCCGGCGGCACCTGCTTGATTCGATCTCCAACCAGCGTCTCGCCGCGAATAATGTTGAAGTACTGACCGTCCAAGCGGTAGTTCTCCCACATGAAGTCTGAAAGCATCTCGATCTCAGTGTAGTTGTCTGCGCAGACAACCGTGTTTACGTTCAGACGAAAACGATCCGTGTATTTCGACTTTAGCGGATAGAGCGCCTCGATGCAGTCGAGTGCCTTTGGCCAATTGCCCGGCACACCGCGGATGCGATCGTGAGTCTCACCGTAGCCGTCGAGAGCGATGTTCAGGTAGAGATCGATCTGCGGGTTGTTTCCGAGCGCGCGATCGACCACTTCGTAAACGCGCGACTTGATCAGACCATTCGTCGGAATAATGATTCGATTCACGCCATTGTTTGCTACAAACAGGTCGATGACGTCCGAGAGATCGCGTCGCAAGGTGGGCTCACCGCCGGAGAGCCAGAGGTCGGTTACCTGCGGCATGGTTTGGGAAACTTTTTCAGTTTGCGCGAACGTGAGGTCGCCAGGCTGGTTCAACTCGGCGTGATAGAAACAGGTCTGACAAAACGCATTGCAGCGCGAGGTGACGAAGAGGATCACCGTGCCGAGTCGCTTTTCGCGTTTCGATGATCGCAGGAGTTGGACAAACTGTACGGCTTTGTTGGTCATTACTGTTCGCGAGAGATAATGACAGCTTCGTTTGGTGATTTCAATTCATAGATGATGCCGCGCCAGTTGATGCGGCGCGAGAAGCCGGCACTGATGGCGTTGTAGAGGTAGAGCACTGAGGCGAACGGCCAGAGCAAGATTTGAGCGAGTAGATCGCGGCGCAGCGCAGAACGATATTGGGCTAATGTAATAGTGACTGCGCGCCAACGGATGAAAGCTTTAGTCGCCCCGAGCGCAAAAATAATAACGGTAAAAATATAGGCCGCGGATGAACGCGGATAAACGCTGATTAGGATGAGACCGCCGAAGAAGACGATCGTGAAGAGGGCCGAGCCGAGGAGCAACGCGAGCCAAAGGTGAGATGCGTAGACGCGTGTGATCTTGATCTGTCGCGTGGTGAACTCGAGCAACTCTTTGAAGTCGCAGTCGCCGGCTGACGCAACGAGGCAGTTCGGTGTGAAATGAATCGGAAGCTTGGCTTCTTTGAGAACTTGTGTGACTGTGAAGTCGTCGGAGACGGTGCCGCGCCACCGATCACGAATGCCGAGGCGTTCGAACGTTGTGCGACGGATTGCGGTTGAGCCACCCCAGCAAAAGTTCTTCGTCGTGTCGCCGCCCAGAGCGGAAGCGACTGACGCATTCCAAACGCCGCGTAGTCGCGACGCAATGCCGCCACGCTCGGGAACAAACCAGCGATAACCCGTTGAAGCTCCGATAGTCTCGTCGGCGAGTGGCGCGACGAGTTTCGTGAGCCAATCTTTCGCTGGTCGAGCGTCAGTATCGACAAAAACCAGCACTTCCGATTCTGGAGCGATCTTAGTTACCGCCACGCGCAGGTTGTGAACTTTCTGTCCACTGTCGGTTGCCGGACCAGCGATGATGATCCTCGTCGCAAAATCAGATGTCGAGGTAAGCTGTTCGACAATCTCGATCGCAGGATCATCGGCGCGATCGAATACAAACAGAACCTCGTAGCGCGGATAATTTTGAGACAGAAGAGTGCGCAGGTTGTCGCTCAAACCGGGCTCCAATCCTCTGCCGGGCGCGATCACCGAAGCGAAAGGTTGAAAGTCAGCCAGCGGACGACTCGTTTCGCGTCGCACATACGCCGCAAACCTAAAACCACTCACTAACGATTTGATACCAGTCCAACAGGCAACGGCCGCGAGGAAATAGTAGAGGTACACGCCGGCGATCACTTCGGCGCGACTGCCCCTAACGAGGCGATGGGACCGATGAGTTCCTGCGTAAGTTGAATGAAAGGTTGCGGATAAATCCCGACCACGATGATCCCGATGACCGCCGCCACGAGGGCTGTTTGCAACGCAGGTGAGAGCGCCAGCGGCTTGTTGTCGGCGATCCGATCGCCGAGGTACATCACCTTGATGAAACGAACATAATAATAAAAGGAGACGACCGTGTTAACGATGGCCCAACCCGCCAGCCAGTAATACCAACTCTTTCCGTCGGCCTTGCCACGCTCAAGCAAACCGCCAAACAGAAAATACTTGCCAATGAAACCGCCAGTCATCGGTAAGCCGCCGAGAGACAACATGAAGATCGCCATCATCGCCGCCATCAGAGGCGCCTTTTGGCCCAGGCCGGTTAGGTCGTCGACGTTGTCGCCGATGATTCCTCGACGTCGCAAGCTGATGATGACGCCGAATGCGCCCATATTCATCAACGTGTAAACGAAGAGATAAATGATCAGTCCGATGTAACCGTAAAGGTTGTTAGCGATCAGACCAAGTAGGAGATATCCGGCGTTTGAGATCGAGGAGTAAGCGAGTAGTCGCTTCGAGTTCTCCTGTGTGACCGCAGCCCAATTCCCGACCATGATCGTGATCGCAGCGACGAGTCCCAACAGCGGCGCCCAATCAGCGCGCATACCGCCGAGTGCCTCGTTAAAAATGCGCGCGTACAAGGCAAAGCTTGCAGCCTTCGAGCCGGTCGAGAGAAAGGCGGTTACGGAAGTGGGCGCACCTTCGTAAACATCGGGCGCCCACATGTGAAACGGAACCGCGGCAACTTTGAAGAAGAGACCAGCGCCGAGCGCAATCATGCCGAACAACATCAACGGTCTTAGTCCGGTGATTTGATCCGGAATCGTGCCTAACCTTGCTGCGGCCTTGTAAGCCTCCTCAATTTTCGGCACCAGCGCGGAAATACTGCTCCCGATCTCGCCGACGTTGGTCGAGCCCGCGACACCGTAAAGCAGCGACATGCCATAGAGCAGCACGCCCGATGAAAAGGCGCCGAGCAGGAAATACTTCATCGCCGCTTCGTTTGATTTCTTCTCGCGTTTCGTGAAAGCAACGAGCACGTAGAACGTGAGGGCCATCAGTTCGAGACTGACGTAAAGCGAGATCAGATCGTAACCGCAGGCGATAAACATCATGCCGACGGTCGCGAAGAGTATCAGCGAATAATATTCGCCGTGCTGTTCACCTTCGATATCGAGAAAACGCGTAGAGATGCCGATTGCGAGCGCCGCTGAGACCAGGAAGGTCGCTTTGAAGAGCAGTGCGAACCCATCGATTCGCACCATGCCGTAAAAGCCGTCGAACGGCAACGAGCCGCTCATGTACCACCACTGCACGGTGAGTGCGACAAAAGCGAGTCCAACGCCGATCAGAGCGAAATATGCAGTCAGCTTGCTCTTGCGATACGGCAGGATGACTTCCATCACCAGTGCCACACACGCACAAACAGTCAGGATCAACTCCGGCGCGATCAGTTGCAGATCGGTGGCGCTAATAATCGAGGTCGCGTTGGCTTGTAGAAGAATCATCAGCAAAAACCATCCACAGATTACGCAGATTAAATCTGTGAAATCTGTGGATACATTCCTTATTTCTCCGCGCGTTCGGCCTGCGTGGGCGTCGTCGAGCCCGGAATCACGTAATCCGGTCGGACTTGTTTCACAACCGCATTCACTGGTTGCTGAATGTACTCGAGAAACGGTTTCGGATAGATGCCGATCCAGAGCGACATGATCATCAGTGGCACCATGTAAACCCATTCACGAATACTAAGATCCCGCAACCCTGCATTCTTGGGATTATCGATGTTACCGAAGAACATTCGCTGGTAGAGCCACAGGAAGTATCCCGCGTTGAGAATGATTCCGAGCGCAGCCCACGCGGACCAGTAAGGATTCGCCTCAAACGCTCCTCGCAGCGCCAGAAACTCCGAAATGAACACCGCCAGCAGCGGCAGTCCGATCGCAGTCATTACCATGCCGAGAAAGATCGCCGCGTAGCCCGGCATCACGTGCGACAGTCCGCCAAACTCCGCGACGTTACGGGTGTGTCGCCGCTCGTAAATTATTCCCACCAGGAGGAAGAGCGCGCCGGAGTAGATGCCGTGATTGACCATCTGCATCACGCCACCGTTAACTCCATTCGGATTGAGCGCAAACAATCCAAGCATCACCATGCCCATCGACGAGACCGACGAGTACGCCACGAGCTTCTTCACGTCACCATCTTTCTTGACGACGAAATACATCGCCGCCAACGCGCCGTAGATGATGCTCACGATTGCGAGAAAGACGATGACACTACGCACACCGAAAGTGCCGAAGCTGGTGTGCCAACTACTCTGATCCTTCGACGCCGCGGGAAACATCGGCAAGTTGAAACGATAGAAACCGTAAGTTCCGAGCTTGAGCAGGATGCCGGCGAGAATCACTGAACCGGCCGTGGGCGCTTCGACGTGCGCATCGGGCAGCCAGGTGTGAAACGGAAACATTGGCACTTTGATCGCAAAGCCAAGCGCAAAAGCAGCGAAGAGCAGGATCTGCATCGTGCCCATCGGCATCACCGATCCCATTGCCTGCATGTACAGGATGTTGAAAGTGCCAGTGCCATGCCTTGCAGCTTCTGTCAGAGTACTCGAGACCAGTTGCGCAGCCTCATTGTTACCCGCCAGCAGGTTGACTGTCCCTTGCGTGATCTGGCCCGTGAGGGCTGTGTCCTGCGTCAGGAAGTACATCTTCAAAACGCCGAGCAGCATCACCACCGATCCGACAAGCGTGTAAAGGAAAAACTTGATCGCAGCGTAAAGACGATTCTCACCACCCCAGATTCCGATCAGGAAATACATCGGCACCAGCGATACTTCGAAGAACAGGTAAAACAGAAACAGATCCATCGAAGCAAAGACGCCGATCACTGCCGTCTGCAAAAGCAGCAGCAACACGTAATACTCTTTCTCTCTTTTCTGAATGTATTCCCACGACGACAACGCCGCGATCGCGCCGAGCAGGGTCGTCAAAATGATCAGCAACACCGCCACGCCGTCGACGCCCATTTGATAACGCGCGCCGATGATCGGTATCCATTGATGATCTTCGAGAAACTGCATGCCGCCCATCGAGCGGTTGTACTTCAGCAGCCAGAGCGACGCGATGAAGTCGAGCGCAAACCACGCGGTCGCGAATTTTTTGATCAAACTCGACTGGTCTTTCTTCATCATCGCGAGGATGAGGATCGCGCCCACGGCCGGCAACCAGGTTATGAAAGAGAGAATGTAGTTGTTCATTTTAAGTTTCTAAATCCGCGTTATGAACTTCACGTTTCGTACTTGGATCGGGTCAGTACCGTAACGCGGTAGCGTCGGGTCGATGGCCGCCGAGTACCATCTGAGTCCGATGCAGAACGTCGACCCGACGCTACCGCGTTACGGTACTGACCCGATTCTATCTGTGCAAATACGTGGCACGATTATCATCTGAATGCCGTAGCGATATCACTCGCGAAGAAGATCGCGACTGCCAGCATCAAACCCAACACCATCACCAGCGCGTAGTTCTGCGTGAATCCGGTCTGCGCGGCGCGGAAGAGCGGCGACATCAAACGCATGATGAATGCAGCGATGGCGTTGACGATCCCGTCCACGAAGTATTTGTCGATACCACCGACGATGCGACTGAACAAACGACTCAACCACGCCACACCATTCACGATGCCGTCGACAACCTTCGCATCGAAGCTATAAACCGCGCGCGCGGCGTCCATCGTGCGGCGCGTGATGGCCCAACCGTAAAACTCGTCAACCCAGTATTTGTTGTAACTGGCGACGTAGAGTGGACGTAGTCGTTGCGTCCAAATGCCTGCGAGCTGCGGCCGCCAAACGTAGAACAGTCCGCCGAGCAACATGCCGATGCCGGCGACGACGAGCGAAATGAGAATGAAGATCCACTCTGTTGCCGGCTCACTGTGAGTTGTATTTTCGACTGAATGCGCCAGGTTGAATCCGGTGTTGCCGTAAACAGTTGCCGCAGCTTCGACTGGCGCAGGGTGGGCAGTTTCCGTCGCAGGCGCTTCGTGTCCCGCACCTTCGGTAGCATTAAATTCACGTGTAACCGGATTCCATATGATCGGATCCAACCAAGTGACAATATGCAATCTTCCGCCCGGATGCTCGGTGCCGGTGACTGACCTGAATGCTGGTCCGATTCCGACAAATCCGCCGATGGTCGCTAACAATGCCAGCACTGCGAGCGGCACCCACATTGACGGCGGTGATTCGTGCGGCATGTGCGCGCCGTGTTCGTGACCGCCGTGTCCATGCGTGGCCACGTGGGCGGCAACATCCTCATGTACTGGTCCAACGTGCTCGCCCGGTTCGTGTCGCGGACGATCGCCGGCTGACGGTCGCATCGCGTCGTGCGTAGTCAATCCTTTGTCGTAGGCCGCGGCGTGTGCTTCGTCAGCTTCGCCGCCAGCGGGAGCTTCGAGAAATCTCTCGCGACCCCAGAAGGTCATCGCGACCAAACGCGTCATGTAAAACGCCGTGCACGTCGCGGCGATCGTGCCGACTAGCCAAACAAGCCAGCCGAGTGGAATCTGGGTGGTCGACGCTGCTTTCCAGAGGATTTCGTCTTTGGACCAAAAACCACTGAACGGAATGATGCCGCAGATCGCGAGCCAGCCCGCGAGGAAGGTCCAATACGTGTAAGGCATATACTTCTTCAAACCACCCATACGCCGCATGTCCTGCTCGTGATGCATGCCATGAATCACGCTGCCCGCGCCGAGGAACATCAACGCTTTGAAGAAAGCGTGCGTCATCACGTGAAAAATTCCGATCGCAAACGCGCCGACGCCGCAGGCCATGAACATGAAGCCGAGTTGAGAGACGGTGGAATACGCGAGCACCTTCTTGATGTCGTTTTGTGTGATGCCGATCGTGGCGGCGAAGATCGCAGTTGCGGCGCCGACGAGTGCAACGACGAGAAGCATTGTTTGCGAGTGCTGGAAGATGACGTTGGTACGCGTGACCATGTAGAGACCGGCAGTGACCATCGTCGCCGCGTGGATCAATGCAGAGACGGGCGTTGGACCAGCCATCGCGTCAGGCAGCCAAACGTGCAGTGGAAGCTGCGCAGACTTTCCGCAAGCGCCGACAAAAAGACCAAGCGCGATCCACGAGAGAATGCCCCAGTGACCGAGCAATTCGATGGGAAAAGTTTTCGCCTGATTGAAGACGTCGACGTATTGCGCGCTGCCGAAAGTTGCGATCACGCCGAAGATCGCGAGCGCGAATCCGAAGTCGCCGATGCGGTTGGTAATGAACGCCTTGCGCGACGCGTTTGCAGCTTCCTGTCGATCGAAGTAGTAACCGATCAAAAGATACGAACAGAGACCCACGCCTTCCCAGCCGACAAACATCATTACGAAGTTCGAGCCCATCACCAGCACGAGCATCGCGAACATGAAAAGACCCATGTAAGCGAAGAACCGGTAGAAGCCGGTCTCGCCGTGCATGTAACCGGTGGCGAACACGAAAATGCACAGGCCGACGCCTGAGACGATCAGCATGAAGACTGACGACAGCGGATCGAGCTGGTAACTCCACTCGATGTTGAGCAGTGCGAAGCGTGGCGCTTCCCCGCTGGCGATGTGAGCACCCTGATTGATGGCGACTGCGCCGCTCGGAATCCAGTTGAAACTAAAACCATCCTGGCTGGTGAGATATGGATTGGGCCATTGCGCATTTCCGCCGAAGCCGTAGGAGTAAACTGCGGCGACGCTGATGAGAAACGAAAGCGCTACCGTGCCCACGGCAATGCCGCCGATGAGTCGTTCGGAAAAGCGAAACTTCCGGCCCAGCAGGCCGTTAATCGCGGCGCCGATTAGTGGTAGCAGGGGAACTAGCCAGATGTATTTGTACATTCAGCTTTCAGCCACGAAAAAGCACAAAAATTACAAAAAGAATCGAAAGCATTCGTCTTTGTGCCTTTTTGTGGCTCACCTTTGTGCCTTTTTGTGGTTCACCACTTCAACAAATCAATCTCATCTACCCAGATCGTTTCTTTGTTCCTGTAGAGCGCGATCACGATTCCCAAGCCGATGGCAGCCTCGGCCGCCGCCACGACGATCACAAACACGGTGAAGATCTGTCCCGCAAGCGCGTTGACGCTGCCGACTTCGCGCAAGTAGCGAGAGAACGCGATGAAGTTGAGATTCGCGGCATTGAGTATCAGCTCAATCGACATAAAGATCACGATGATGTTTCGCCGCGTCAAAACTCCAGCGACGCCGATGATGAACAGCAGCGCTCCGATTACGAGAAACTTCGACAGGTCAGGATGCGCAGCGGCCTTGACCATCTGACTGACTTGGCCGCGTTCACTTTCCTGCTGCAACAATGCCAGTACGGGATTGAAGAAACTGAGCATAGTTATTCTATCCGCGGTTCGAGGTTTACGAGTTCAGGATCTCTCGCAAGCTCCTCCTGCAAGGTTTCAGGATCTACGTCGTCGGCGGAAGCTTCCTGCTTCAGTGTTCGAGCCAGCATCACCGATCCGATGATCGCCACCAGCAACAACACGCTCGCGATCTCGAAAGGCAAGGAGCCGTAGCGATACAGATTGTTGCCGACGCCTTCAGAGTTTTTGGTGGCCTGGCTGCTGCCTGTTGCTGTCTTGGGCTGTGATGGATCTACCTGCTGCTCCGCCGGCACTTCGGGCTTTGGATGAAGAATTTGCAAGCCACTGTAACCACGGTTGACTGCGTAAAGCACTCCGGCAACCAGCAGTAGACAGAAGATCAGCGCCGCTGTGACCTGTCGTTGGTTGTTGAAGATCTCTTCGCGGCCACGTTCTTCCGCGCCGACGTTGACGAGCATGATCACAAACAGGAACAGCACCATCACGCCGCCGACATAAACCAGAATCTGCACGCCGGCGATAAACTCCGCATGCGCCAAGACGAAGAGCGCCGCGACCGACACCAGCGACGAAATCAGAAACAGCGCGCTATGCACGGCATTGCGCGCCATCACGGTCAACAACCCCGCGAAAATCGCCGCCAGGCCAAAGATCCAGAAGAAGAGCGCTTCGTAACCTGATAACGTCATCTTTTTTTGCCACAAAGAAGCACAAAAAGCACAAAAGAATTTACTGCTTCAATTCAGTAATTACACTGTGCCTTTAATCTGCGCCTTTTTGTGACTCCTAGCTCGTATACTTAACCGTTTCGCGGCCCTGCTCGAGCATCTCGCGATTCCACACAAAGCCGGCGCGCGAGTAGGTGGCAAGCTCGAAATCCTGCGTCAGCTCCAAACAATACGTCGGACACGCCTCCTGGCAGAGCGCACAAAACATGCACCGCGACGTGTCGAAGATAAACTCGTCGAGCACTTTCTTTCGTCGCGGCTTCCCGGCCACCATGATCTCGACGTCCATCGGAATCACGTCGATACAGTCTTCCGGACAGGCAATCGCACAGAGATTACACGCGATGCAGAGCGTGTCGTGTGTTTCGGGATCCATGTTCAGTCGCGGAGCGCCGTGAAAACGCGGCGCCACGTCGGGACGGACCTTCGGATACTGTTCGGTGTAAATCCCGTGGCCTGCAACTGCGTCTTTGTCAGTCAGCGCGCCGAGATTGTATTTGAGCGTCAGCCCAAGCCCTTTGATCAAATCGATCAAGAAGAACCGTTTGAGCTTCTGCACGAACGTGGGTTTTGGTGATTTAACTAATGCCATACTTAACTTCCTGGCTGCACGGCCGGTTTGCCTTTTGGCAGATTCACGAGCCTGATATTGCGGCGCTGCGTCCTCAGGTTGAAGTCGCGTGAGCGCCAGTTGATTCGCGCGAGTAGCGCCGCGGTCACGAAGACTCCAGCAAGCCCGATAATTATCATGATGACTTTACCGGTGGCCGTCAGGTTCAAACCGCGATCGAGTGCCTGGATCGTCTTTATTCCCCGCCAACCATCTAAAGCCTGCACGAGGAAGATTGCAAATCCCGACAACACGATATTGATCAGTGTTGAGGGAATGAGCCACTTCCAACCGATGTCCATCAACTGGTCGTAGCGGAAACGCGGCAACGTCCAGCGCAACCAGAAATAGACGTACAAAATGATCGAAGCCTTAACTAAGAAGACCAGCACGCTGACGAGCACGAAGAGATTGTGATATCCGCCCGCTTCGAGTCGATAGACGAACGGGAAGTACCAGCCGCCGAGATAAACCGTGGTTGCGATCGCCGCCACGACGACCATCGCTGCGTATTCAGCCATGAAGAAGAGCGACCAGCGCATGCCCGAATATTCAGTATGAAAGCCGGCGACAAGCTCAGATTCTGCTTCGGGCAAGTCGAATGGTGCGCGGTTATTCTCCGCGATGCCGCTGATCAGGAAAATCAAAAAACCTGCGGGCTGGTAAACGATATACCAGATCGAGTCGGAGCCTTGCGCCGCAACGATGCCGGAGAGCGAGAGCGTGCGCGCAAACATCAGTGCGCCGATGAGCGACAATCCCATCGCGACTTCGTACGAGACCATCTGCGCGCTCGAACGCAAGCCTCCGAGCAACGCGTATTTTGAGTTTGAAGACCAGCCGGCAAGTATCAACGCCAGCACACCAACACTCGACACCGCGAGCACCAGCAGCAGACCAATGTTTACGTCGGCGATAACTGCCCAGTCAGGACCAAACGGAATCACCGAGAAGACGATGAACGCCGAAGCAACGGCGATGTAAGGCGCGAAGAAGAAGATCCAGCGATCCGCGCTTTCCGGAATGAAATCTTCTTTGGTTAAGAGCTTCAGTCCGTCGGCGATTGGCTGTAGCAGTCCCCATGGTCCAACGCGCATCGGACCGAGTCGCGCCTGCATGAAAGCGGAAATCTTGCGCTCGAGATAAGTGGCGTAAGCCACCCAGAGCGCAACCAGCGTCACCACCAGCAAGATCTGGATCAGCGGCCAAACGAAGAACGTGATTGTTTCCTGGCTGAAAAACTTCAGCAGGAGATCGTTCAGCAAATTGATGGGCGACAGAAGAAGCATCTCAGCGATCAATCTCTCCCAAAACAATATCGAGCGTGCCGATAATCGCCACCACATCCGCAACCAGGTGACCAAGACACATTTGCTTGAGCGCCTGGAGATTGATGAAAGACGGTGGGCGCACTCTCATACGCCACGGTTGCGCGGTGCCGTCCGAAACCAGGTAACAACCAATCTCGCCTTTCGGACCTTCGATCGAGTGGTAGTAATCACCCACAGGTGGCTTCACGATCTTCGGCAACTTCGCGTTGACTGGACCATCGGGCATTTTCTCCAGCGCTTGATCGATTATGCGTCGCGACTGTCGCATCTCCTCTAATCGCACCAGATATCGATCATAGGTATCGCCGTTTTCACCCAGTGGAATATCGAAATCCATGTCGGCATATGCAGCGTACGGTCGAGACTTGCGCACGTCCCACGCGACGCCAGAACCACGCAGGGCCGGCCCTGACAATCCGATCGCGATTGCGTCAGCGCCGGAGATCACGCCGATACCGACTGTGCGACTCAACCAGATGCGATTCTCGGAGAGTACCGTTTCGTATTCGTCGAGACGCTTCGGGAAGTTGTTGATGAACTGCCGGACGTCTTTGTTGAAGTCGTCGTAAGCGTCGTTCGGCATGCCGCCAACACGCCACGCGTGACACGTCAGGCGCGCGCCAAACTGTCGTTCGAAGATCTTCAGGATCTCTTCGCGTTCGCGCAGCGCCCAAAGCAGCACGGTCACGGCGCCAATGTCGAGCGCGTGCGTGGCCAGCCAGAGCAAGTGCGAAGCGATGCGATTAAGCTCAGTCAGAATTGTGCGCAGGTAATGCGCGCGTGGTGGAACAGGAAGTCCCATCATCTGCTCGACAGTCTCCACCCACACCAGACCGTTTGAGACAGCGGCGATGTAGTCGAGGCGATCCCAGTAGGGTGCAATCTGCGTGTACATGCGGTTCTCGGAGATCTTCTCCATGCCGCGATGCAGGTAGCCGATGTCGCAATCGAGATCGATAACAGTCTCGCCGTCGAGCTTGAGAACCACGCGCAGCACGCCGTGAGTCGACGGGTGCTGCGGCCCCATGTTCAGCACCATCTCGGGGCTGTCGAGGAGTGTCTCTTGAGTTGTCGCTATTTCTACTTGATGCATCTCTTTTTTCTCTGTGTCTCTGTGTTCTCTGTGTTTATTTTCAACACAGAGAACACAGAGACACAGAGGTTACGCGGCCGGTACTTCCGCCGGGTGCGGTTTGTAACATCCAGTGACGCGGAAGGGTTCGACGATCAAGCCAATATCTTCCACTTCACCTTTTTCCTTCTGCTCCACCAGCTTCAGCACGATTGCGCTCGCAGCACTCGCTTTATTCCAAACATTTCTCGGCGTCGCAGTTTCACCAATAACAAATCCCGCCACCTTCGCCGCTTCCGGCGTTTCGAAAACTTTCGCATCGTAATGGGCGGCTATTTCCTTCGGTGTCATTTTTGTGCGTTTTGTGCCTTTTTGTGGCCTACTTGTCTTTCGGCATTACTTCCTTGTCGGCGCGAAATATGTCGCGCATCAAACGTTCCTGTGGCACTGAGAGAATCTCGAGTCCGTAAGCGCGTCGTTGCTGCAACTGCTCCATCTCGACCTCGCCCATCTCCGGCAAGTGTCGCTCGGTCCAGGCATTCTCGATAAACTCCAGCGGATAATCTTTTCGCAGCGGATACCCTTCCCAGTCGGGCGGCAGGAGCAGGCGTCTCAGGTCGGGATGATTGTTGAATCGGATACCAAACAGATCGAACACTTCGCGCTCGAGCCAGTTAGCAGCCGGCCAAACGCTCGTCACCGACTCAACACTGTCGCTCGTCCTGACTTTCAGCCGGACACGTTCGTTCTTTGAGATCGAAAACAAGTTGTAGACGATCTCAAACGGCGCTTCGCGGCGCTCCGGATAATGCACGCACGTCAGATCCGAAAGATAATCAAAACTGGTCTCCGAATCGCTTTTGAGAAAGTCGCAGATCTCGACAATCCGTTCACGATCTACAGTGACTGAAAGTTGTCCAATGAACTCGACTGCTTCGCCGATCGCGTCTCCGAATTGTGATTTCAGTTTTTTGACGAGCGGATGACCGCTGGCGTCCGTCGGTTTCGGGCCTTCCTCCTTCTTCTTAACCGGAGGTTTCGGCGCGCCGGCGGCAGCCGATTGCTCGGCCAGAGACTCCTTCACCGCGGCCACACGAGCCTTTGCCTGCTCGACCATCGCCGCCTTTTCATCGTCGGCGTCGGAGACAACACCTGCGGAAGGAATAGCTGATGGCGGTGGCGTGCCGGACGCCTCGGAATCTGAGACGCCCGGCACTTTGGGTTCTTCAGAACCAGGTTGCTTGGTGTCTTCTGACATTTATGATGGCGACTCGTCTACACTTACACTTCGATTTAGCCAATTATCTCCTCACCGGATCGAGAAGACAACCGCTCGTTAAGCATTGTGTTACAACGAGTAAGAGTGAAAGCGAAAACGAATTATAGCAAAGCGTTGGTCATATTACCTCATGGCGACAACGATCTCATCAATTTTTTCCAATTGAGGTAAATTGTCTCCATGGAAAACTCCCGCGCCCCTCTCAACCGAACCTTGACGCTCTCAGAAGACGAGTTAATTCACTACAAGACCTTGCTTCGGGGTTTGGAAACGCCTGCAACAGCCGAAGAAATACGGGATCGGCTCCTGTGCGGCGACATTCTTGCCGTTCTCCCGAATCTGCCGGATCGATCGGTCGACTTGATGTTTGCCGATCCGCCGTACAATCTCACGAAAAATTTCAATAATAGAAAATTTAGAAAAACATCGGTCGACGAATACGCAGAATGGCTCGATTCGTGGCTGTCGAAGACTGTCCGATTACTCAAACCAACTGCGTCGGTCTATATCTGCGGCGAGTGGAAATGTTCTCCGGCGATTCACCGTGTTGGCGAGAAGTATTTCATTCCTCAGAACAGGATCACGTGGGAGCGTGAGAAAGGTCGTGGCGCAAAGTCGAATTGGAAAAACTGTTCTGAAGATATATGGTTCTTCACGGTTTCTGAGGAGTACTACTTCGATGTTGATGCGGTGATGCTCAAACGTCAGGTGATTGCTCCGTACACCGATGGCAATGGCGCGCCCAAAGACTGGGCGCAGACTGAGAACGGGCGCTTCAGACTCACTCATCCGTCAAATATCTGGACCGATCTGACAGTTCCCTACTGGTCCATGCCCGAAAACACTGACCATCCGACACAAAAGCCTGAGAAACTCCTGGCGAAGATCATTCTGGCGAGTTCCAGGGAAGGCGACTTGGTCTTCGATCCATTTAACGGATCCGGAACAACGACCGTCGTCGCGAAGAAGCTCGGCCGACACTATCTCGGCGTCGAGATTGATGAGACTTACTGCTGCCTCGCGCAGAAACGTCTTGAGATGGCGTCGACGGATCCGAGCATCCAGGGATATGTGGATGGCGTCTTTTGGGACAGAAACGCGAGAAAGTATCCGCGTCGTTAGCTTGACGTTCCGAACCCACACCCCTATCATGTATCGTTTGAAAATGCGGCCCGCGCGCCGTCTATGTAGAGGACTTAAATGAAACCAGGAATTCATCCCGAATATCACGAAATAACCGTCACCTGCGCGTGTGGCGAGAGCTTTAAAACTCGCTCCACCAAGAAAGGCGATCTGCACGTCGAAATCTGCTCGGCCTGTCACCCGTTCTTTACCGGAAAACAAAAGCTAGTTGACACCGCAGGTCGCGTCGATCGCTTCAACAAACGCTACGGCAGGAAACCCGCCACCGAAGGCACTGCCACTGCACAACATTAGCCAAATCAACTCTTAAAGGCCGGCGAGTTTCGTAGTTCGCTTCGAGCGAGCTACACCAATCGCCGGCATTTTTGTACGCCAGATTCTTAAAGTATGAGCACAGCGGAACGAGATTTAATCGTTGGAGGCCAGGCGGTGATCGAGGGCGTGATGATGCGCACTCCAAACGCCTACGCGATTGCCGTGCGCAAAGCTGACGGCACCATCGTGAACACAGCGGCGCGTCTGCCGAAATGGAGCGACAAGTATCCATTACTGAAGCTGCCCGTTTTGCGTGGTGGCGCGGTGCTGGTGCAGTCGATGGGTCTCGGAATCAAAGCACTGAATTATTCCGCCAACGAAGCTTTCGCGGAGGCTGAGCAAGCTGAAGAAGTGAAGGTCGCACTCTCACCGGCAGTGATCGAGGGCGAGGGAGACTTTGCAGGCTTGACTGGCGCGGTGCCGGGCCTGTTTCCAGTGCCGACACAAAAGCGGTCTAAAGATGAGTTGAAAAAAGGAACAACAACCGCAGCCGCCGGTTCGATAATCTTTGCGCTCATCTTCAACATACTGCTTTTCGTCGCTGCACCGCTGCTATTGACCAACGCACTGTTCATCGGCGCTGGTTGGGCCACTACGCCGGCAGTCACAACAAGCAGCACGTCTCCGGCTGTTGCAAGCGACGCGCCCGCGGCAGAACCAGTCAGCGAAGTCTGGTACAAAACAGCCTGGACCACGGTTCGGACTTACCTTCATCCGGTGCGTCCTTCGGTGGCCTTTAACTTGATCGACGGGCTCATTCGCATGACGTTCTTCCTGATCATGATCTTTAGCTTCTCGCTCTTGAAGGACATTCGCCGCGTCTTTCAATATCACGGCGCGGAACACAAAACAGTCTTCACCTGGGAAGCGGGACTCGCGTTGACGGTCGAGAACGCGCGACCGCAACCGCGACAGCATCCGCGTTGCGGAACGAGTTTTCTGATGGTCGTGATGCTGGTGGCGATCGTGCTCTTTTCAGTTATCAAGTTTGATTCGCTGCTGCTGAATTTTCTGATTCGCATCGCGCTGATGCCGGTGGTCGCGGGTCTCTCTTACGAAATCATTCGCTTGTCGGCCAAAAAAGAGAGCAGTTGGTTTTTCAAACTGATGACCCGGCCAGGCGTGTGGCTGCAAAACATCACCACCCAGGAGCCGGATGACAAACAACTCGAGGTTGCAATCGAAGCGTTGAAGGAGTCGCTGAAGCTGGAACCGCAAACCGCTGAGCCGGCGTTGGCGCCACTCTCGTGAGGTGCTCATGTTAGACAAACTCGAACAGATCGTCAGCAGGTACGAAGAGTTGACTCAGGAATTATCGTCTCCGGAGTTACTGTCGAACCCGTCTGCCTACGGGAAAGCTGCGAAACAACATCGCACGCTCGGGGAAGTCGTGCAAAAGTATCAGACGTGGAAGAGTTTGAAGGCGCAGTCGGCCGACGCGCGTGAGCTGATGGAAACGTCTGACGACGACGAGATGCGCGAGATGGCCCGTCTCGAGCTCGAAACACTGCAAATCAAGATTGAGGAAGCGGATCGCGAACTCAAGCTCCTGCTCATACCCAGCGATCCGAATGACGAGAAGAACGTGATTCTCGAAATCCGCGCTGGCACTGGCGGCGACGAAGCGACGCTGTTTGCCGCCGAGATGGTGCGCATGTATGCGCGCTACGCTGAGAAACAGCGGTGGAAGTTTGAAGTTCTCGAAGCATCGGAATCGGGCATTGGCGGACTCAAAGAAGCGATCCTTTTGATCGAAGGCGACAAGGTCTATTCGAAGTTGAAACACGAATCGGGCGTTCATCGCGTGCAACGTGTGCCGCAGACGGAAGCGAGTGGAAGAATTCACACCTCTGCTGTGACGGTCGCAGTGTTGCCCGAAGCGGAAGAAGTCGACGTGAAGATCGATCCGAAGGATCTGCGTATCGATACGTTCTGCTCGTCTGGTCCAGGTGGACAGTCGGTTAATACGACTTACTCCGCAGTGCGTATTACGCACCTGCCGACGGGAGTTGTCGTGTCGATGCAGGACGAGAAGTCACAGATCAAGAACCGCGAAAAAGCGATGCGTGTTCTGCGAGCCCGTTTGCAGGAGATCGAAGAGCAGAAGCAACACGAGGCACAGGCGAGCGAGCGCCGCTCGATGGTGGGCAGCGGCGATCGCTCGGAAAAGATTCGCACCTACAACTTCAAAGAGAATCGTGTCAGCGATCACCGCATCGGCCTGACCATTCACCAACTCGATCTAGTGATGGAAGGCAATCTCGATCCTTTCATCGATGCGCTCGTCGCTCATTATCAAGCCGAGAAGTTGAAAGCCGAAGCAATAGCCGCTTAGATTTTTGCGCGAAATGCCCGTTCTTACAAACGTCGTTACAAACGTCCTCCTCATCCGACATGGTCAATCGAAAGGAAACGCCGAACGTCGCTTCGGTGGTCACACTCCAACTCCGCTGTCAGCGCGTGGTCGCCGGCAGGCCGACGCAACAGCGCGCGCACTGAAATCCGAATCATTGACAGCCATCTACTCGAGCGATCTTGCGCGGGCGATGGAAACCGCCAGGCCACTCGCAAATTCAACCGGCTTGCCCGTTATTGGCACCCCTGCATTCCGCGAACGCAGCGTCGGCGTGATGGAAGGACTTACTTTCGAAGACGCAGCACAACAGCATCCCGATCAGTACGCCGCACTTCTCAGACGCGACTTCGAACACGTGCTGACTGGCGGTGAGAGTTATCGTCAACTACTCGATCGCGCCCGGGAGAAGCTCGACGAGATCATCGCGGAGCATCGCGGCGGCAAAATCGTGGTCTTCAGTCACACCGGAACCATCTGCATTCTTGCCTTGCACCTCATGGGCGCCCTCGACTCTCCTGAGTTAAAACCCGTCTGGATCTCCAGCGCGAACTGTGGAATCACTCGGTTTGAATTGCGTGAGGATGGTTTCGTGAAGGTGTTGACGGTAAATGACACGAGCCACCTCAGTGATGTGTAACGGCGGCCGCGCACAAACAGAAGCGGGGGCAAGCCCCTCTTCCTGACTTGTTCATTGATCGGACTGACTTGTTCATTTAGTAGGAGTTACTTGATACCTAAACATAGAACAAGTCGCACAAACAGAAGCGGGGGCAAGCCCCTCTTCCTGACTTGTTCATTGATCGGACTGACTTGTTCATTCAGTAGGAGTTACTTGATACCTAAACATAGAACAAGTCGCACAAACAGAAGCGGGGGCAAGCCCTCTTCCTGACTTGTTCATTGATCGGACTGACTTGTTCATTTAGTAGGATTTACTTGATACCTAAACATAGAACAAGTCGCACAAACAGAAGCGGGGGCAAGCCCCTCTTCCTGACTTGTTCATTGATCGGACTGACTTGTTCATTTAGTAGGATTTACTTGATACCTAAACATAGAACAAGTCGCACAAACAGAAGCGGGGGCAAGCCCTCTTCCTGACTTGTTCATTGATCGGACTGACTTGTTCATTTAGTAGGAGTTACTTGATACCTAAACATAGAACAAGTCGGGAAGGGAGGCTTGCCCCCGCACGGAATGCCGCGCAATTGATTTGTGCTCTTTATGCTTCTTTGTAGCCTACTTCGGCATCATCTCTTTCAAGCGGCGGCTGAGCCCGTACTTAGTCCTCCAATAAGCGTCGGCAACAGGCTTGAGCATCATCTTACCGCCTCCGCCGCCGATCCACATTGATTCCAGCGCGTGGCGCCAGGTCTCGAGCATCTGCTGGTCCAATCGTAAGATTCCCTCACGAGTGACACCTGGCGGTGGCGGGACAAAGGCTGCCATCTTGTCATAAACACGCACGCGGTCGTCTCCGTTAACACGGGCCAGCAGGTGCCACAGCGTGAGCGTGTCGCGTGGACGCGCCTCATTCAGCATTACGGTCAGCGCTGCACTGCGCACCGCCGCATCGTTATCAAAGTCAACTCGCTTCAGCGCCTCACGAAATGCTGCGGGCGAGTCTTCGAAATACGGAGTGCCTGGTCCAATTCCGGGTCGCGTTTCGCAAGCGGCACCCGCCGGAACCATCGACTCACGATCCTTCAACTGCAACGCCACCCAACCTGACGTTACGCGCAACAGACTTGCACCACGATCGTCAACCTCGAGCGTGTAAGCACAACCAAGATCGGCGGCGACTGCGGACGGAGTATCGACGAAGAAAAGTCGCGGCGGCGCCCAGATGCGCGCGCTCATCTTGCCACGTGCAAGCTCCAGTCGATGTTCGGTGTCGTGAGTCTCCAACAATCTGACACGAGTGTTTTCATCAATCTCAACATTGCCGATCGAGCTCACCGCGATCTGCGCACGCGAGCTTCCATCCGTTTCCAACCATTCACCGATTGCCAGTTGTCCGCTGTTTGAAATTCTCTCGCTGCCGATTCTTGGCGTGCCGTCGAGTCGCTTCACTTGCCACGAAGGTTTCATCGTGCGTACAGAAGGAGTGCGACTGTTGTAAATCCACAGACCAACCATGCCGGCAATCAAGACCAGCGCAGCCGCCGCCGTGACTTGCACCCGCCACGTCCAGAAAGTTGGCCTGCTTGCTACAACAGTCTCAGCTTGTTTGGCGAGTAGACGTTCAAGCTCACGCCAAAGATGGTCGGGCGCCGAAAGCTGTGGCAGTTGTTCCGCCAGCTTGATGCCCAACTTGATCTCTTCGAATTCACTGCGACACCTGGCGCACGAGATAATGTGCTCCGCAAACCGTTTCGAATCTTCGTTCGACAGTTCTCCATGACAATAAGCTGAAATATCTTTTGTTACGTGTCTAGAAAACATTCAAATACTTCTCCGTCAAACTACTCACCCCACGTCGAGGGATTGTTCAAGTGCGATAACCGTTTCGCTAACTGACTGTGACCACGATTGAGTCGTGAAGCCACCGTGCCCTTCGAACAACCCATCACAGTGGCAATCTCTTCGTAAGACAAACCTTCGATGTACTTCAGCAAGATCGGCAAACGAAACTTTGGTTTGAGCTCGCCGATTGCCGCGCGCACAGCTTCAGCAACCTCGAGCCGCGCGTAGTGTTTCTCCTGCGGTTTCTTCTCGCCGGGATTACTCATCGTCACGGTCTCTCCCAACGGCAGCCATCGTTTGCGACGACGTCTTTCGTCGAGACAAGCATTAACCACGAGGCGATACAGCCAGGTCGTGAATTCGGAGTCGCCGCGAAACTGCCGAATGGCGGTGAACAACTTCAGAAATATCTGCTGAGTGACGTCGTCGGCCAGGGCGCGATCGCCATCGGAGGAATAGACCGCGATCGAAAAGACCTTGTCTTTGTAGGTTTCGAAGAGGAGCTGAAACGCGGCGCGATCGCCCTGCTGACAGGCTTCGATAATGCTTCCATCAATGAGCTGTTCGGCCATCGCCATTGTGTGTTAGACGCAGCTCGATGAGGATTTCTTCCAAAACAAGCCGCGGATTTTCGCGGATGAACGCGGATTCTATTTCTGATCCGCGTTCATCCGCGAAAATCCGCGGCTTGTTTGTATAACGATTTAGCGCGTCACGTGCACGAGCATTTCGGTGCCCGACTCGATCTTCAGCTCCTTGCTGCCTTGCACAGCCAAAGATCCCGCGCCACCGGCGCCACCGATGATCAATCCGATCGCGGCGCCTTTACCACCGCCGGCAATACCGCCGACGATCGCGCCAACAGTCGCACCAATTCCGGCGCGCTTGACAGTTTGCTTCGTCCTGCTTCCCGACTCGACGCCACCTTCATTATCAGCTCGGCCGGCATCTTCACCGTAAACCCTGGTGACGTATCCATGCAGCACTCCCCGGCGTCCATCGCGCATCTCAATCGAGTCAAATGCCAGATTCATGCTGGTCCGGCCTTTGATTTTGCCTGACTTCTGAATCGAGCTGATGTGACCATTGAGCTTCGCTTCATCGAAACGACTCGGATCGATCACAGTCGCAGTGAATCGATCGCCGATACGCGAGTCTTTAGTCGAGAGCGTATCGTTTATTCGTACCTTTAGATCAGTACCAACCGGCACTAACGGCACTACAGCTTTTCTCGTGGGCGTTCGTCGCCTGAGGCTCGGCCGCCGTGTTTGTGCAAATCCAACGGACGTCAGACCTAAGACTAAAGTCACTATCAGAATTGTCCGTATTTTGTTTCGCAAGAAATATTTCATCTCGTCCCTCCAAACTCCGATAAGTAAGAAGCGCCATCCCCACCGCTCCGTCAACAAAGCGCAGGAGCAGGGACAATAATAACATTGCGCCAATCGCACCGCCCGAAATGATGTTAACGCGTCCCTGGCGCTTCAGGTAACTGGAGAGCTCTGACGGCCACTTGAAAATCCAAAACGCGCCGGCAAGAGGAAACCGACCCAAACCCATGGCGCCGAGCTCTTGGGCACATACTCGACGCGCGCTGTTTCTGTAATTGAATTGAACATTTGATCTTCCTTCTCATAGGCCGGATCAGGTCAGCGGGCAGTGAGCAGAGAGGTTTTCAATTGAAATTAGTTTGTTGAGGCCTCTGTTGCTGTGACGGCCGGATCTACGAGGGGGACTTCTTCACCCTCGAAGTATCGAGTGCGACGAACGGTTCCATCCGATTCGAATATGTACGCCGAAGGCGCCTCACGCATGATGATGTCTTGCAGACGCATCAGGCCATAGAGCAGTGCTTCGGGTCGTGGTGGGCAGCCGGGAATGTAAACATCGACAGGTATGCAACGGTCAACGCCCTGCATCGTGGAGTATGAATCGAATGGTCCACCGGTTGAGGCACAGGCGCCCATTGCAATTGCCCACTTCGGTTCAGGCATCTGATCGTAAACGCGACGAACCACGGGACCCATTTTCAGAGTGACCGTGCCCGCGATGATGACTAGATCACTTTGGCGTGGACTGGGACGAAAAACGCCCGCGCCGAAACGATCTATGTCAAACCTGCCTGCGCCGGTAGCGATCATCTCGATGGCACAACACGCGAGACCAAACGTCATTGGCCAAAGCGCCGACTTACGTGCCCAGTTAACCACGGGCGCCGCGATGTCGACCGTTTTAGCACCAACCGTCCGTCGAATCGAATTCATGATCGAGTCGACGGTGGTTAAGACAAAGCCCTCTTCGTGTTCAGCCATTCCGCTTCACGCCCATTCCAGCGCACCCTTGCGCCACGCGTAGTAATAACCCACCACCAGAATCGCGATAAAAACGAACATCTCGAGCAGCGCGAACTTCGTGAAAGAGAAGTCGTCGCCCATGAAGATAATTGCCCAGGGTAGGAGAAAGATTGTTTCGACGTCAAAAATCAGAAATAGCATTGCGACGATGTAATAACGCACCGTGAAACGCTCGTGCGCTTCGGTCGTCGGATCGATGCCGCACTCGTAAGGCCGCATCTTGCTTTTTTCATACTTGATCGGCCTTAGAAACCTGCCCAGCACGATCGGCAACACCGGAAAGATCACGGCCACGCCGAAGAAGATCATTACCGGCCAGTAGGCTGTTATGGGACTGCCAACAGTTTGAGTTGTCGTCGTTACTTCCTGAAGAAGCATCGGTTGACAGGATTACAGGATTTACAGGATGTTGTCAACGATTCGGTCTGTTCACATTGATGTAACTTCACAGCAAGCTCGATTTAAGATAGTGGTCATATCCTGCGATGTCTCTACCGATCCAATTTCAAACGAGGACCAACCGATGCTCATCCGACTCGCTCTACTTTTCGCGATTCTTTCGTTTGTTCTTACCCCGATCCATTCCCAGGAACTAATAAAGCCAGCGTCTGACCCGCCGGAAACGAACGTCAGCGAACGCGTGCGCGTGCTCGAAAGCGAATTGGAACGACAGAACGCCAAATTGGATCAGCTACAAAAAACACTCACCGAGCAACAACAAACAATTCAGGCGTTGCTCGAGAAACTCTCCGCACAACCAAATCCCGTTGCAGCAGTAAACGTAAAGGAAGGTGAAACAACAACCACTGCGGTTGCAGCCACCGTCGCCGAGCCTCAAACCCCAACCGTGGAACAGCGACTCGCTAAAGTCGAAGGTCAGGCCTTAAAGATCGGTCCCGTGCGAGTGAGCGGCGACTTTCGTCTACGATTTGACGGTATCTTTCGAAGCGCAACCGATCCTTCAGACCCACCGCTCCCTCACGTGCAAAACGCGAGAATGCGATATCGGTTCCGGTTGAACCTCGATACGGACCTCTATCCGAATCTGAGTTTTCACGGCCAGCTTGCTACCGGAGCGGTGAACAATCCTCTCACAATTGATCAGGACTTTAGCGCCATTACTGCGCGACATCCCCTTTTCATTAGTGAAGCGTGGATTGATTACCACCCGAAGAAATCGCTTCAGTTTCAAGCCGGTCGTGTGCAGGAGGTTTTTGCCGACAATTCACGATTTCTCTTTGACGATGACATCCGCTTCAACGGCTTCAATGAAAAGTATGTTAAGTCGTTCAAGCCAAACGGCGCTTACCTGTCGAGCCTCGAATTGCGCGCGGGTCAATACATCTTTTCGAACCCAAACGTCGCGATCGTAACGTCCAACAGCCCGCTCGCACGCGCCGGCGATATTGTCGGCACCACGGGAAGATCGGCAAATCTCTTTCACCAGGGACTGCTGGCGAATCAAACTTTCAACAAAAGATGGAACAGTCAAATCGGCGCTGACATTCAAGTCTACCGCCATCCAAATCAGATTCAACTCGCTTCGACAGCGGATGGTGTGGTTCTGCTCGTTCAACCCGGACTCGGCATCGCTCTTTCAGGTCCGCTTACAGGAACGGGCAACGCAACGACAACTCCCGGTGGAGCAATGTACACCGCTCCCGGATTTCAAATTGCGCGACTCACTTACCGTTTGAACTACGCCGGGTTCACGCGTGGTGACCACGCGTTCCCAGTCACGTTCAACGTACAGTTCGCGCGCAATGTCGCGACTGGTTTGAATGAACGCGATGCGATGCTGGCCGCGCTTCAGATCGGCAGGATCACCAAACGCGGCGACACGGCTTTTTTGTACGTCTTTTCGATCAAAGGCGCGAACTCACTGATCTCGCAAGTGACTGACGACGATCTGGGAACAAACACCGGCGTGAACATCCGCACGAACCACTTCCGTTTCGAGTACGGTCTTGCTCGAAAGGTGACCTTTCAGAGTCTGTTCTTTTTCCAGAATTCACTGCGGCGCAGCGGACAGTATCCAAACTTCTTCGTTCCGGTGGGCGACTTCGCGCCGACCACCTATCGCGTGCAGCAGCAGTTGGTGTTTTCGTTTTGAGCGATCAGAAGTTCGCGAGTCTTTCGACGCCACGAAGCAGCTCGTGAGCGCCCGGCACCGGAACGCCCATGTAATGCATCACCATGACGACGAAAAGGCCGAGCACGGCGCTGGTGGCCACAGCTTTCACGAAAGCGGCGCCCAACGGAGTCACGAACCCCGAAACAGTTCTAAAATATCGCCGAATTCTCCTCATACACTTGTTCCCCCACACGCTAGTCTTCGTTAAGCGTTTCAGAGGACTTTGGGGCTGTCGGGGACGAGATCGGGGTAAGCTTGGAACCATTATTACAGACCTGAGCCGCGTTGACAACAATGTTTTGCAACCACAAGAGGTACAAAAACTACGAAAAAGCACATGATTTATGCTTCTTTGTGGCTTTTTGTGGCTTGTTTCTGGTGCCTTTTTGTGGCTAATTCTTAGGTAGATGGATGGTGAAGGTGCTGCCTTTGCCGAGCTCGGAGGTAACAGTCACTTCGCCGCCATGCAGCAGTGCCAGATGCTTGACGATCGCCAGGCCGAGGCCGGTGCCGCCCATGTCTCTCGATCGTGCACGGTCAACTCGATAGAACCGTTCGAACAGTCGCTCCAGGTGCTGGCTTGGAATTCCATCTCCATTGTCCTGCACCAGGATCTTGTCGCGCCCTCCGTCTTCGTAAGAGATCGTGACCGTCCCATTCTCACGACTAAACTTAATACCGTTATCGATCAAGTTGGTGAGCATCTGCTCGAGCCGGCGGACGTCAGCATGGACCATCACTCCCGCTGCCACATTGTTTTTGAGCGTAACGTTTTGCGCCGAGGCCTTTGCAGCGAGCGACGAGCAAACATCCTGGACCAGCGGGTGCAAGTCGACCGCCGCCGCTTTCAATTGAACGTTGCCACCTTCGATGGCGGTAAGCTCGAGAATTTCATCGATCAGACCGTGCATGCGCGAAGCGTTTCTGCGAATGATCGAAAGAAACCGCTGGCAACTCTCCTGATCCTCCATCGCGCCGTTCTCGAGTGTTTCGACAAACGCGATGATGGCAGTGAGCGGCGTGCGCAGCTCGTGCGAAACGTTGGAAAGGAATTCCTGTCTCACGATCTCGAGGCGTTCCATACGAGTGATGTCGAAGAAAACTCCGAGCGCGCCTTCTGCGCCATTTCCATTTACACTGCCGATCGGAACAACGCGCAGATCGAATACCTGTCGCTCTGGTCCATGCGTCTCGACTTTAACGCCACTGCGTTCGATGCCTTTGAGACCGTCGAGAAACGCGCTGTAGATCGCAGGATTGCGCGTCAGCTCGGTTAAGCGTTGCGCCTTCAACGCGGGCACTGATGGATTAAACAGTTTGCGGGCCGCGGGATTCGAAGCAACCACACGCATGTCTTTGTTGACGACTAAAAGGCCTTCGCGCATTCCACTCAGCGTGGCTTCGAGAAGTGAGTTGATCGGAAGATTCTCAGGTGCGCGACTTTGATCGGGATTGTCAAACGATGGAGTTGCGGCTGTTGAGCGGGCCGAGCTCATAATGGCCCATGTCCCAACAGCTATGACTATTCCAGCCAGAACAAGCCGCGCGGTGAAGGAGGGCACAACTAGTGCGAGCACCGTAAGAACAATGCACGTCACTACTAAGAATACTTCTCGCTTAGGCACAGACGTACGATTCTCTGTGCCTCTGTGTCTCTGTGGTAAGTTCAACCACAGAGACACAGAGACACAGAGTCAACTAGGGCAACCGATGAAACGATAACCAACGCCGACCACCGTCTCGATACAATCGCCGCATTTATCGAGTTTCTGCCGCAGGCGGCGAATGTGCACGTCGAGCGTGCGCGCATCGCCATAGTAACTGTATCCCCAAACGCTATCCAGCAACTGCTGGCGTGTGACCACGCGATCCGCGCTTCTTGCCAGCACCGACAGCAGCGTGAATTCCTTGTTCGTGAGTTTTATCTTCACACCATCACATGCGACGCGAATGTCGTCAAAATCGATCAGCAAGTGATCGTCTTCGTACGTCTTGCCCATCGATTCGTCAGCGCGACGCATCACGGCGCGCACGCGCGCCAGCAGCTCTCGCACAGAAAACGGTTTGGTGATGTAGTCGTCAGCGCCGAGGTCAAGGCCGGTGACGCGATCCGATTCGGAAGCTTTTGCGGTGAGCATGATGATCGGAGTGCGCCTGGTGGCAGGCTCGCGTCGCAAACGTCGACAGAGTTCAGTGCCACTCATTCCAGGCAGCATTAGATCCAAAATGATCAGTCGTGGTGGTTCGCGTTCATTCAACGCCGCGGAGAGACCCGCTTCACCAGTGGGAGCGATTACAGCCGCCAGTCCTTCACGCTCAAAGTTGTACTTCAAACTCTCGGAGATATCGGCGTCGTCCTCGACGATCAGGATTGGGCGAGTCATGATTAATTACTGTGCTTGATGAACGCAGCTTCGGCCATGTAGACGGTCAGTTCGCAAATGTCGGTGACGTAGTCTCCGATTCTTTCCAGGTGCTTGGCGACAAACAACAGTCGCGCATCGCGAGTTGCAGTCGCCGGCTCCGTCACCATCAGTTCGATCAGACGATGAAATGTGTGGTTGTAAAGGTCGTTGATCTCGCTGTCGCTCTTGATGATCTCACGCGCTGCGACCGCATCGTTTGAGGTGAAGGAATCGAGTGCTGAGCGCAACATCTTCAACGCGTGTTCGGCCATGCGACTCAAGTCGAGCACTGAGTTCAGCTCGGGTTCGTTGTTGAGATCGATGGCCGCACGAGCGATGTTGCATGCGTGATCGGCGATACGTTCCAGAACCGGCGCCATCTTCGCGACCGAAATCACGAAACGGAGATCGCGAGCAGCCGGCTGGCGCAGTGCGATGATGTCGATACAAAGTCGATCGATCTCCACCTCGAGACGATCAACTTGATCGTCATGATCGAGCACTTGCTCTGCTACGTCGCTATCGCGCTCGGTGAGCGCATACATCGCACGGTCGAGCGCCTGTTCCGCCTCGCCGCCGAGCAGGAGAACGCGGTCTTGCAATGAGCTTAGTTCGTCGTCAAGATGACGGTGAAGGTCCATAAGAATTGTGCTTTGTTCCTGGTGCTTCGTACTTAGTACTTGGCGCTTAGTTCAACAAAGAACAAAGTACAAAGCACCAAACTCCTCATCCAAATCTTCCGGTAATGTAATCCTCGGTCAACTTCTCGTTCGGCGCCGTGAACATCTTCTCAGTCGCGTTTACCTCGATCAACTTACCTAAAAGGAAAAACGCCGTCCTGTCAGAAACGCGCGCCGCCTGCTGCATATTATGCGTCACGATCACGATCGTGTACTGCGCTTTCAAATCGAAGATCAGCTCTTCGATCTTCGAAGTTGCGATTGGATCGAGTGCCGACGCAGGCTCGTCCATCAATAGTACCTCAGGACGAATCGCGAGCGCCCGCGCAATACACAGACGTTGCTGCTGTCCGCCGGAGAGACTCAGCGCGGAAGTCTTCAAACGATCCTTCACTTCATTCCACAGCGCCGCATCTTTGAGTGCCTGTTCCACGCGTCCGGCCAACTCCGAGCTGCTGCTCGTCACGCGATTAATTCTCAAACCGTAGGCGACGTTGTCGAAGATCGATTTCGGAAACGGGTTTGACTTCTGAAACACCATTCCGACTTTACGCCGCAACTCAACCACGTCCGTTCCTGGTGCGTAGATGTCGTGATCGTCGATCAGCACCTGGCCACCGACGCGCGTCGCGGGAATGACGTCGTTCATGCGATTGAGCGTGCGCAGAAACGTTGACTTGCCGCAGCCGGATGGTCCAATGAACGCCATCACCATGCGCTCAGGGACGTCGAGCGAGATGTCGTGAAGCGCCTGCACGCGACCGTAAAAGAAGTCGAGATTGCGCACCGCCACCTTCGACTTCCCGGGCGTCTGCGCCGGCGCGGAAGCGCGAACTTCAATTTTCGGGGCCACTGTCTGCACAGGCATTTTTAGTCACAAAAAGCCACAAAATATCTCAAAATTTCTTCCGAGTTAAGAAGCGCACCATGATGTTGATACCTAACACCAACGTCATCAGCACCAACGTCGCCGCCCACGCCTGCGCGTGCCATTCGTCATATGGCGAGAGCGCATAGTTGTAAATCTGCACCGTTAACGACGCGATCGGCTCGTTCAAGGAAGTCGAAAAAAAGCGACTACCAAAAGCCGTGAACAACAATGGCGCCGTCTCTCCCGAAACACGCGCGATAGCCAGCATCGCCCCGGTTGCAATGCCCGACGCCGCGGCAGGAATCACAACACCCAACGTCACGCGCCATTGCGGAGCGCCGAGCGCCAGCGCACCTTCGCGCATGCTGTGCGGCACGAGCTTCAACATCTCTTCAGTCGTTCGCGCAACGATCGGCACCATGATCAGCGCCAGCGCAACTCCACCTGCCAGCGCGGAAAAGTGTTTCATCGGCAGTACCACGATCGCGTAAACAAAAACTCCGGTAACGATCGAGGGAATTCCTGTTAACGTGTCGACGATAAAACGCACACCGCCCGCGAGTCGTCCTCTGCCAATCTCCGACAAGTAAACGCCCACACAGATTCCCAGCGGCAGTCCAATTACAGAAGAGATCAACAGCAACACCAACGAACCAAGAATCGCATTTCCGATACCGCCACCTTCACCGACCGGCCGAGGAACATCAGTCAGAAACTGTAAGTTGATGGAACCGATTCCGCGGAATGCGATATAAGAGAGAATGATCAGAAGCGCGCTTACCGCCAGCAACGTACACAGCGCAGTCATACCAGTCATCAACGCGCTGACAGCGCGTCGCGTGCGATCGGCATTGCCGTAAGTAGCAATCAAGCGGCCCTACCTACTCCTCCTGTGTTTCGAGTCACATTCCAAACCAGCAGCCTCGCGATGCCGTTCACAACAAACGTAACGAGAAACAGAATCAGTCCCAGCTCAACCAACGCGCTCAAATAAAGATCGCCCGTCGCTTCAGTGAACTCATTCGCGATTGCAGAAGCGATCGTGTAAGAGGGGTCGAAAAGCGAAAGGCTGATCTCCGGACGATTGCCGATGACCATCGTGACCGCCATCGTCTCGCCGAGCGCGCGGCCCAATCCGAGAATCACTGCGCCAGCAATCCCTGGTGCGCCGTTCACCAGCACAACGCGAATCATTTCCCACTTCGTCGCGCCGAGCGCGAGTGCTGCCTCACGCTGTGAGCCCGGCACAGCCGCAAGAACGTCACGAACGACTGCGGAGATGATCGGCGTCACCATGATCGCGAGAATGATCCCGCCGGTCAGCAGTCCAATACCGGTGATCGATCCACGAAACAGCGGCAACCAACCAAACCACTTCGCCAGCGCCGGCTCGACATATTGGCGCAGAAAAGGCGCCAGCACGAAGATGCCCCACATACCATAGACCACCGAAGGAATCGCAGCTAACAGCTCAACTAGAAATCCGACCGGCCTGGCGATGTAGTGCGGCGCCTGTTCGACTAAGAAGATCGCAATGCCTAATGAAAACGGCACGCTGATCAAGAGCGCGATCAGCGAAGAAGCCACCGTGCCATAAACAAACGGCAACGCGCCAAACTCGCCCTTGATCGGATCCCAGCGTTGGCTTGTCAAAAAACCAAAACCAAACTGACGCAACGACAGCATCGCATCGGCGCTCAGGGCGATAACCATCGCGATCACAATCCCGACCATGAACAACGCGACGAGCAGCATTAAGACTCGAAACACTGCATCGCCCGTGTTTCCGGTCGGCGAGAGCACTCGTCGCCAATGTGAAGCTTGTCCGACAGTGACAGCGCTCATCTTGAAACTACGTAGCAGGCTGTCTCAAAGCCGTTCCGTTCGCCGTAACTGAATTGATCTTCGCCTCGGCGCGCTTCACGATGTCGGCAGGCAACGGCGCATACTGCAACTCTTTTGCGTAGTTCTCGCCATCGTGAATTCCCCACCAGAGAAAGTCCACGATCACCTTTCCTTTCGCGGCGTCCTTCTGATTCTTGTAAATAAGAATGTAGGTGTAACTCGAAATCGGATATGCCTGTGGTCCGGCGGCATTTGTGATCGAAACGCGCAAGTCGTCAGGTGTATTTGCCGCCGATGCCGATGCTGCTGCTGTCACTGCATCGATCGATGGGTCGATAAAATTCCCGCTGGCGTTTTTGATCTGCGCGACCGGCAGTTTGTTCTGCACCGCGTAAGCCAGCTCGACGTAGCCGATCGTATTGGGCGTCTGCTTTACCTGGCCCGTTACACCTTCATTACCTTTTCCGCCGATACCGACGGGCCAACTTGGCGACGTGCCGGTACCGACTTTCTCTTTCCACTCAGAGCTCACCTTGGACAGATAGTCGGTGAAGACAGCCGAAGTGCCACTTCCATCTGAACGATGGACCACGGTTATATCTGACGCAGGCAGCGTCACGCCGGGATTATCAGCAGCAATCTTCGGATCGTTCCACTTCTTGACCTTGCCCAGAAAAATATCGGCGACCACTTCGGGCGAGAAGCGTAATGTCTTACTCAGTCCTTGAAGGTTGTAGGTGATGACGACCGCGCCGAGTACCGTCGGAATGTGCAATATCTCGCCGGGTGCAGACTTGAGATCCTCGTCTTTCATCGGCGAGTCAGAAGCACCAAAGTCTACGGTCTGCTCTTTGATCTGCTTGATACCGCCACCGGAGCCGATTGACTGGTAATCCATCTTCACATTCGGATGAAGTTTTCCGTATTCACTCAGCCATTTTTGATAAAGCGGATTTGGGAAAGTGGCGCCGGCGCCTTGCAGACTTACGGTCCCGGAACCTCCGCTACCACCGCCGGAATAACAACCGAGGAAAGTAACGGCCAGAACCAGGACACTAAGCCATGCTGCAAGCTGAAAGCTTCTCTTCGAGACAGACATTTAGGATCTCCAATCCTGTTGGGCTGATTGTTCAGAGCGATTTTGCGAGTTCCAATCTAAGGAGCCGGTGTTACATCTAACTGAACGTCACCTGAACTCTGAGTTAACAGTCTGGCGGGATCTGCTGTTTTCCTCGCTATTTCGTGGTAATTAGTCGATAACCGACGTTAACCATCGTTTCGATCTGAAGCCCGAAGTCGGCGAGCTTCACACGCAGGCGATAGATGTAAACGTGCAGGCTCTCGGAGTTGAGCGGCTTGTTGCCACCCCAAACTGAACTCCAAAGCTCATCGGCCGTGGCGATGCGATTCGGGGTTCTGACGAGCCGCGAAAAGATCAGAAACTCGGTGCGGGGCAGCTTGATCGGGCTGCCCCCACACGCGACGTAGTAGTTCTTGTGCTCCACGCGCAGAAAACCATCGTCGTAAACATCTTCCACGGCTGGTACGAAAGTCTGTTGCTCAGCTCGTTGCATCTCTTGTGCTGACATAGCGCTACTCCTCTCTGTGCCTCTGTGTCTCTGTGGTTAATCTTATGGACTACCACAGAGACACAGAGGCACGGAGAAAACAAAGAACCTGTTTAGAAATTCAGTCGCAACGCAAACTGGATCTGCCGGTTCGTTCCCAGTCCAACCGTGCGCTCAACCGTCTGTCGCAAAAGTCCGAACGTGCCACCGGCCTGCGACTGACTGAAGCCACTGCCCGGTTGCAGACTTCCAGTTGAAAGAACGCCGGCTGAGTTGACAGTCGGCAGCGCATTATTCAACGTCGTCGAGGGCACTGCGAAATTCGTAAAGTTAAAGATATTGAAGATCTCAGTGCGAAACTCGAGGCTCGTCGATTCAGTAAGCGGAAAGCGTTTGTTAAGCACGAGGTCAAACTGTTTGAAGTTTGGACCACGCAGCGCGTTTCGCGGCAAGTCGCCAAACGCACCCGGAAGTGGAATCGAGAATGCCGCCGGATTGATCAGGTTGCGATCGTTGTTGAGGTATGGACTAACACCCGCAACGATGTTCGGGCGCCGCACGTTTCTCGACGCGCCGCCGCCCGGCGTGTTCACCACACCGACGAAACCGGCCGGCAGTGGATTGGCGCCATTGATCGTGCCTGGCAACTGGGCCACGAAACCGCTCGGCACTGTTGTGACTACTCCGTTGAGCGATACGGGACACGTCGCAGCAGCACATTGGATCACAACGTCTGGCCGGGTGATGCCGACTTCAATCGGCAGACCACTACGCGCGTTGATGATTCCTCCGATTTCCCAGTTTCCAAGCAACGCGTTACCGAAGCTGCCGAGCTCGTGACCTGTCCCTTTGCCAAACGGCAACTTGTACAACGCGCTGAAGTTGAAAGTGTGGCGCACATCGAAGTTGTTGTAACCAAGATCGGCGTTGAAGTTATCGGGAACAGCCGCGGTTCTCGCTTCGTTCGAACCGGCCGTATTTCCGAAGCTGCGCGAGAAGGTGTACTGCGAATTGAGCGTCAATCCGGTGCTAATTCGTCGCGCCAGCGTCATCTGCAACGCGTTGTAACTATCTTCACCGCCTGAAGTCTTGAAGTCGACTTCTGCGAAAGGATTCAGCACGCTCGTTCCGGAGATTACTGAGAACTGACGCACCGTACGCACCGCAATAACTCGACCGCTGACCGGATCCGTTAAGTTCACCACTCCAAATCCAGCAGGTAGCGAAGCCACGTTGCTCGCAACGGTGGTCTGTCCCGGCAGAATCTTGTTAGCGATACTTCGCAGGAAGAGATTTCGCCCCTGGCTGCCGACATAAGCCGCCGTCAACACAGTTCCTGAAAACAGCTCCTGTTGCACTGAGAAGGTGTACTGATAAACCTTCTCAGGGATCTTGTAATCAGGAGAGTAAGCACGCGGTTGATACGAACGGACATTCACGTTGGCCGGATTGTTGAAGAACGCAACTGCGGCCGACGAATCGAGCGGAAACGCCAGCGGCGGACCGCCGGCGAAGATCGGATTGCTTGTAAACGTCGAGCTGATGCGATCGCTCTCGATCGGCTGAATCTGATCCTCGGTCTGACCTGGACCATAGAAGATTCCGAAACCTCCGCGTAGCACTGTTCTGCCACCGCCCAAGAATCCGGTGCCGCTTGGACTCGGCGACCACGTCATCGAAATACGTGGACCGAAGTTTGTCTTAGAAGACTTGAACGCGGCTCCGGTCGGCGGGCGAAGCGTGCCGTTGGTGATGTCAAACAGCACCTGGAGGTTTCGATCTTCTCGCAGTGGGGTGTAATACTCGTAACGAAGTCCGTAGTTGAGTGTTAGATTCGGCCTGATCTTCCACTCATCCTCTGCGTAGGTGATGTAATACTCCTGTTTCGCAAAGCGCTGTCCAGTCGCACCGTTGTTGAATGGACTCGGCGCGCTTACGTCACCCAGAAACTGGATCGACTGTGGAGTGTTTGTTAGAAACGCATTGAGGTTTGAATAAGTGTAAGTGGTTCCTCCGAGACGATCCGTGTACAAGCGAATCAGTCTGAGCTCACCGCCAAACTTGGCGTTGTGATTTCCTTTGGTCCAATTCACGCTGTCGACAAACGAGAGCGAGTAGGGCGTGTAGGGCTGGCCACGACCGTTGGTCGCACTGTTTGCGCGCACCAATCCGCCGGGCACCGCTGTGCCGGCGGAGCTTCCCTGCCCCGGCAGTGCGAAGTTCGCTGTGTTTCCTGAGATGTTGATCACGGCTGACGAAAGATCGAAGCCCGCGATTGTCGGTGCTTGTCCGTTGATCCTCGTGTACGCGCCGTTGTAGCCAAACTTGAATTCGTTCAGCAGCGTTGGGGAGAGCAACGATTGCACAGCCAACACTCCGTTTTGCGGCACAGCTTTGATTGCAACGCGCCGGCCCGTTACGCCTTCGGGTTGATCGTTGCTTCCTTGATCGCGGAAGAAGCGGAAGTAAGCGGAGTGTTTGGGATTGAACTTGTAGTCGAGACGTAAGGCCGCCGAGTTTTCGTTGACAGTTGAGTTAGCCTGCAACTGAGCTACGTCAAACAGGTTCGTTCCCGAGCCGGTTGCGATTATTGCTGCAGCGGGCGAACGAAACGCCGGCAACAACGAAACGCTTGTCGCATTGCAGACGATTGAACCAGTTCCGAAAGGAGCGGCACAGAGACGGCTGGCCGATCCGGGCACGGCTTCCACCGAATTGACTCCCGCGCGCAGGCGATAACCTTCGTAGCTGAAAAAGAAGAACAGTTTGTCTTTACGTATTGGACCACCAATCGAGCCGCCGAACTGATTAAGCCGCAGCGGAGCTTTTTGTCCGATGATGTTGTCGAAGAAATTGGCAGCGTCCAACGCGTTGTTACGAATGTATTCGAAGAGTGAACCGTGAAAGGCGTTGCCGCCCGACTTCGTCACGACACTGACCTGCCCGCCAGTGCCGGTCCCGAATTCAGCCGGGAAGTTGTTTGAATCAACGCGAAACTCCTGCACGTTTTCCAGGCTCGACTGGAGACGAAATGGTGAAGGCACCTCGCCGTTGAGGTTACCGGGTGATGCGTCGATGATCGCTGAGCCCTCGATGCCGTCGTAGCGAATCACATTCTGTTGCACTGCGCGTCCGCTGAAACGTATGTCGCCAAACGTACCGGAACCGCTATTAACCGAGCCGGGCGCCTGCAAATATAGTTGTGAAAGTTGGCGGCCGTTCAGTGGCAGTGCTTCGACTTCGCGTGGATTGACGTTCACGCCCATCGCGGCAGAGCCTGCATCGATGCCGGTGTCGGCAGCGGCGACGATGTCGACCTTCTCTTCAACGCCTGTCGCTTGCAGTGTCAGGCTTAGATTCAACTCCTGGCCCACGAGTAGTTGCACGTTTGTCACGCGCGTAGTGAGGCTCTGCGCAGATGCCGAGACAGTATAGATTGAAGGCTTGAGACCAGAGACTGAGTAGTAACCGACTTCAGTTGTCGTGACTGTACGCTCTTCGCCGGTGCGATCATTTTTCACGACTACAGTTGCGCCAGGCACGATTGCTCCATTCGCGTCAGTGACCGTCCCGACGATTCGCCCGTTATCTGTTTGCGCATAGGCCAGCGATGCGAGGCCGAGCAACAAGACGAGGAGCAAGAGGCTGCGATTCCAATGCATAACAATTCTCCTGTGGATTCAATGATTTCGATTGTGGTGGCTGCTTGATCCAAAGCGAAACCTTAGTCCGGGGCGGTTAAGCTCCTGTGAATTGCACCTTAAATGTTTGTTAAAGAAAGCTAAGCCACTACGGGTGTGAGCAAAACCTCTCTGACTGCGGCAACGCCCTAATCGCGCGCCTCATCAGTTGAGCACGTCAACGCATTTGACACCGATGAGTAGGACAAATAGATTACCCATAGATGCTGAGGCGGCTTACAAACATTCTCCTGATTCTTGCTATTGGAAGCAGCGTTGCGCTCGGAGTGTCAACGCATTCCCGCGGTAGCGAATCCGGCATGATGCGTTGCTGCAAAGCTGCGCTTCAGCAAAGCAAATCCTCACGCGTAGCGGCTGCGCGACTTTGTTGCGCGATGAATTGCGACGAACCTGGTTCGACGAACGGTAGTCCGGGCCAGAGTTTTTTCCAGAATGGCGTTCAACCGACTTCGAGTGTCACGTTAGTTTTACCAACCCCTGCAAGTTACGAATCGCCGGCTGTTCTCCAGGTACAAACAGCTAGAAACTCACAACGCGCCTACATTCTTAATCTCGCACTCCTAATCTAGTCATTACGGGCCGAAGTGTGTCCGATCGCTGTCCACTTGCTATTCCTGTGCGGTTCTTCGTTCGTAACCATCCGCATAGTGAGTTAATGGCTACAGACAAATTCAGGAGAAAAAATGGGACGCAATATTTTCTTAGCATCGATTGGTTTAGTTTTCTTGTTTGGAAGTTTTTTCAAATCCCAGGCTCAGGTAAAACAGGTTGAGATGCACATTGCCGGCTACTTGTGCGGCAATTGAGTATTCACCATCCAGAAGGCCGTGAGCCGTCTAGACTACGCACCAAAGCTTAAAGATATCCAAATCACTGACATCAAAACGGGATCGGTGTCTTCACGCCAAAGCCCGATAAACCCGTTTCTTTCGCGGCTCTAAAAGAGAACTTAAAGAAGGCGGGATACACGCTCGATAAAGCAAACATTACCGTCGCCGGTACGTTGGCAAAAGAACAGAATGGGTGGGTGTTAATAGTTGCAGATACAGGGCAGCGCTTTACGCTTGAAGGCGACAAAGTCGAGTCTTTATTTGCCGATGATTTGAATAAGAGGGTCGAAGTAAGTGGCAATTGGAAAACAATCGGTGGGACAAGTGCACGCGAAGTGATTGCACCAATTACGGTCAAAGAGATCTCCGGCTCAAGTAAACCGAATGCAGCCATCCGATTTGTTCAGGTGAGCTTTGACACCAACGATACACCTTTGCGTTCCGAATTAGCCGAAGTCGATCTTCCATCAAAGCCGGTGGCTCCGATTCGTGTTACTTCTCCAGGGTTGACAGTTTACCGGGGCGGCGCGTTCACACCTCGTGTGTACTTCATCAAACAACATCTCGGAAATTTGGACGTCAACCGGCAGGTATTAAATCTGAGTATGTCTTACACGCCGTCACCAAAGATCCAGCTTGAAGCAGAAGTTCCCATTACGAGAAGCGAATTTGATGACGGCATCAGCTCCGGATCTGAAGTGGGTCTCGGAAACTTTACTGTCTGGTCAAAGTATCGCTTCTTTCGCACCGTAAAAACCTATGGCGATCGGCAGGCGGCAATAAGGTTCGGCCTGGAACTTCCAACCGGCAAAAAGGATGCGCCCACTCAAGCACGAGTCAATGCTCCTGCGTTTGTCCGTCAACAACTGACGCCAATTAACGGCGGACTGTCGCCGCATGTTGACCTGGCCTTCTCGCAAGCGGGAGGCAGATTCATATTCGGAGGAAACGCGGAGGGCATTCTCCGGTCCGAACGTGATGGGTTTCGAATGGGCCATGAGGTGAGGGTTAACACTGACACGGAATATGTGTTGTTGCCGCGTAAGTACGATGCTCCTGGCGGAGAACTGTTTGTCATTCTCGAGACGTCATTTGTTCATCGAGGTAAAGGCCGTCTAGACGGGACGTCTGCTATTGGAAGCAATGCCACGGAATACTACCTTGCACCAGGGCTGCAATATGCAGCGGCACCTCGTTTCGTAGTTGAGGGAAGTTTTCAGTTTCCTTTGATACGCAACACGGGACCTTTAGTTTTGCGTACCGATCGAAACATCCTTTTCGGCGTGAGGTATCTGTTTTGAAGGGTATGAATTAGCACGCAATTCGTTTGACAGTGTTGGAGGCGAGGGGCACCACAACGCTGGCGCGGTGAGGAGTGGTGCCCCTTTGATTTTCCTAACCTTAGTCGCCAGCAGTTAAAGGTCTGCGAATTACGTCTTAAATGTTTGTTAAAGACCTGTGATAAAGAAGTGCGGAGGGTCAGTGATCTTCTTTCAGACCACTCGCTCGTCTCGTCATTAAATGGTCCAACGAAAATCGATCGTCCTCGCGCGGTAGGAGAAAGACAAACAGCAATAACGCAAGACGGGGTATCACGTGAGTGTGAAACTCGTAGAGAGGCTCTTTTAATAGATGCCCAAAAGTGACGACGGCGAGAACGAATCCAAGCGCCACCAACGCCCACCGAACGCGCAGTCCGACTATCACCATCGCTCCGGCGATCAATTCTACGAAGGGAATGACAACACCCATTGCCCAAAGCGACCACACGGGCAGAAAGGTGTCCCTGAAAGGCAAAAAGTATTTGCGAGCGTGGTTAAGTGGTCCAAGCTGAAAGACTTTCATCACTCCAGCCATGAAGAAAATCAATCCCAGAACCAGACGCGCAAACAGAATCGCCCACGCGCGATCGATGTTAATAGTTGTCTTGGCCAATGTTTTGTGCCTTATGTGCCTTTTTGTGGCTTCACCTTAATTCAGGATCAATCGTAACACCAGAATCTCATTGACTTTTTACCGCCTGGTGCTATCGTGTCGCTTCCTCGCGCGATCTTTGGCTTGGCCGCTGGATTTTTATCCTTAAAACCTCTCTGTGGTAACTCTTACCCACAAATTCTTTAAACACAGAGACACAGAGAACACAGAGGTTGCACAAAGAAATCCGAAATTGGGCACTACTCAGGTTTCATTAGCCTTGACGAAGTATCGACACGGGCAGATAATTCATCAACCCACTTAGATCGGAGGGCTCACCAATGGGCGGCGTTCCTCAGCCATTTAGATCCATCATCTCTGGTTCTCTAGGGAGTGTTGGTCCTGTGACTGTTGCCGGATCTCTCGGCGCTGTTGGACCAGTAACTGTCGCGGGAATTCCAGACACCTATCACATCAACATCGAGAAGATCCCTAAGCTTGCAATCGGCGTTGATCCGTTGACGCTGAATCTGTCGCCGGTCACCCTGAGTGTGGGTATCACAGAGATCCCCAACATTCGTGGTCATCTGCCGGCGGATTTCAGTGTGGGCTTTTCGTTATTGGGACTCGAGCTCGCATGCATCCGGCTCTGCGGCGAGGCCCAGATCATTACAGAACCGTACCGTCCAAATCTCTGCGAACGTTGCGGCCGTGGGGGACGGCAGCCCGATATACCCGCAATCGAAATACCTAATCGAGGCGACTAAGCGATGTTGGAAAAGAACTCCACCATACAGTTTCGCGGCTCACCTACGGATCTGGAAGGACTCGTGCCACTCGCTTTTCAGGATGTCGTTTCGTCCGGCGTGCCTCTTCTTTATTTGAGCCAGTCGAAGACACAACTACAATCAGAACCTTTAACGATGCAGGCTGAGAAAGTTGGAGAAACAGCCACGTTGCTTCGCGTCGCATTACCCCCAATAGCTCCGGGCAAGTACGAAGCAATCAGCCAGATCGGTAAGGAACGCTACGAGACTTTGATTGAAGTAGAAGCCGAAGCACTGTTGATGGCTTCTCCAACCCATTTGACGCTTCAAGCAGCAGCAGGTTCAAAAGTCTCCGCCGAGATAACGATTATCAATTCAGGAAACATTGCAGTCGATATTCCAGCGCGACTCAAACTCGGTCTACTCGATCTAAAAGCTCCGGAGCGTGCCTTTGGCGTTGCCTTGCACGAAAAGGCAAGCAACGGATATGAACGTATTAATCGGTTCGTGGAAGAGATGGCTGCCGGTCATAGCGGTCAGCTTTCACTTGTGGTGGACCAGGGAGCAGGAACTTTGGGTATGGGCGAAATGCGCCGGCTGCAAATCAGTCTAACCGTTCCGCAGCGCTTAAAAGCCGGCCGGATTTACTCCGGTACACTGATGCTTCTTAACCTCGCCTATTACATCGAGGTTTTGGTGACAAACGGAAAGGCAAGCGAAGGAGATGACTATGAACACGACCTCAACCCGCCCCCTGGCTGATTCCATCAGAGTCATGGCCGACGTAATCGAAGAAGGCACCAGAGTGGGACTCGATCTGTTTGAGGGGCTTGCCCGCAATCCGGCAACGATCATGGTGAATCAGTTGCTCAAAAGCACGAGTTCGCAAATCAGCAGATCGGGCAAATGCAGTTGTCACATTCCTCCGCCTTGCTGGATGCCCCGCAATCTTGGTGATGTTGTCACGCTTGTTTGTCCTGGAGCCACAGCCACCCTTCGCATACGAGTAACCAACTGCACAACCTCGCCGCGAGATATTCAGATTAGTCCCGCGGGCAAACCGGAGGACGTCAGGTTAATTGAGGTTAAGCCGCCGTCGATGCCTGTGGGGCCAATGGAGCGCGGCGTCTTCATCGTTACCGCGACGATTCCCGCGAACGCAAACTTCGGTCAGGAGTTTGAAGTTCTGATCTGGGTGCGAGGCTGTCTTGAGCACTATCTCCGTTGGACCATCAAGGTGGCTAAGCGAGGGGCAGACTGCTGTTTCGAGATAGACGTGGACGACTGCCAGGACTATCTTCACCACTGGTACGATCACTTTTATTGTGAACGCCCCTGCCTGAGGTAATCCTGGATTCTTCAACGCGGGACCAATCAAAAACATGTCAACGTTAAGTTCACTCGAAGAGATATGGCGGCGGTCATTTGACCTTAACTTGCGATATTACGGCGCGGTGGGCAAATTGACAGCCGATTACGTTAGAGATCTTGCTGCCGCGTTTATCAAAGCTAACCAGCAGGATCCGAGCGGCGCTTCGACACCATCGCCACAGAGTCCCGTAAGACCTCCTGAAGAACAAACAGCCGCACAGGACGGTGTTCGCAGACAAGCCGGGACGATGGTGCTCGAAGGCACATCAGGCAGCAAGGTGTTAGGTGTGTTTCTGGTGGAGAACCACCTGGACCACGCGATTTCAGCGCGCGTCGTCGCTTCATCTTTTATCAGTGCTGATGGCCGCGAAGTTTCGCCAACGATAATTTTTGATCCCGAGACCGTGTCACTCGGTGCGCGCGAGCAGACTCTCGTACGGGTGTTAGCTTTCATCGACGAGACAATGGCGCCGGAAGTTCGTTACCTGGGCCAACTGACAATTCCCGAATTGATGGGCACACGCATTCCGGTCGTGCTGCGCCGGCTGATAGATCCCGACCTAACCGCCATCGCAACTTTCGAAACCCCCGAGCCGAAGAAGAGTTCAAAAAGTACCAAGAGTTCAAAGACCAAGACGACAAGCCGCCGCCGAAGCGCTAAGAAGAAGCAAGCCTGATGGAAGCTACCGAGAACAGAGTGGCGGGAGCTTGTCTGGTTGGAGCAATGTGGTGGTACGCCACCTACGTTCTTTATCCAGCTCAACAACTGAAGCGCGCCGGATTGCTCGTCAACACTGGTGCGAAGTTAGACGATCTGACGATAGACGATCGGCCGGGTCTGGGACCTTATTTTTCGCGACGTCATTCTGAACCGGTGCTGCTCTCCACGCGAACCGATCACGATTATCTTGTCGAAGAATTCGATCGCATGTCGGAAGTCTATGCGGAGTTCGTGCAGCCATTCTCACGACCGATCTTTGACGAAGCGCTTGCGATCATGTCGAAGTTCATAAAAAGCGATGCGCGCGTTTTGGATTCCGGTTGCGGGCCGGGTCGCGAGCTTTTGCGTGTCGCGAGGCTGGTGCCGAAAGGTGAAATGGTGGGAGTTGATCTGGCGGCGGGAATGGTGACTACGGCGCACCGCGCGGCGCGCGCTTCGGGACTGGATAACTGTGCTTTCTTTCAGGCAGACGCTGGAGCGCTGCCGCAAGAGTTCGATGGCCAGTTTGACGTCATTTACAATTGCCTGGCCCATCATCACTTTCCTGATCCACCTGCGGCTGCCGCCGCGGCACTACGATGCTTGCGAGACGGCGGTTATTACTGCGTAGTCGATCCTGGTCCAGAGTGGTACAACCAGATGAGCGCTCCTTTCGCTAAATGGGCCGACCCGGGTTGGATTGGCTTTCATACTCCCGACCGCTTCCGTCGTCTGATGCAGGAGGCAGGTTTTGCGCGTGTCTTGTGGTTTGATTTGTTGCCTGGGTTTGGTTTGGTGGTCGGGGAGAAGGCGCGCCGAGCGGGCCCACGAAAATAAGGAATTTCAGTCCTGTCATATTAGTTCACGTAAGTAGAGCCAATATCTCCTTGCCTCGAGCTCCATTGGACGTTATTCGAGGCCGTCCTTACGAACAATCCGGTAATGAGCTACGACGTTGAATTAGTAAATCGCATACTCAAGCGGGCACGGGAAGATGTCCTCGCGGAATTGACAAGGATTCTGGAAGTCCGCCGTCAGACGGGCTATGGACCGCTGTACGATCTCGTTGCTGACTATCCGTTTCGCGAGGGCAAATTCATCCGCCCGGCATTAGTGTTTGCGGCGTGTCGTGCCGCAAGTGGCCGCACGGAGCAAGCGTTGCTTTCGGCAACTGCGCTCGAGCTCTTTCACAATGCAGCCCTTACCTTTGATGACGTCGAAGACGACTCTTACTACCGGCGCGGCAAAGTCACGATCTCTGAAGCAAAGGGCGAGTCGGTGGCAATCAATGTTGGAGTGGCAACGAACGTTCTTTGTCTCGGTGCATTGCTCGGCAACACTCACGTCGTTGGAGTGCGAAAGGCGTTGCTGATCTTGAGCGAGGTCGAGCGCATGTCGCGCGAATCCGCCGAGGGTCAAGCCATCGAGCTCGGCTGGATTGCCGATAGCCGATTCGATCTCAGCGACCGCGATTACATGCGAATGGCTTACAAGAAAACCTGCTGGTACACGGTCATCGCGCCACTGCGTATCGGTGTCATTTGCGGCAGCCAGAATGGGCCGTTAGCGCCAGTTGAGGATGAATTGACGCAATTGATTGAGCTCGGGTTTTTAGCTGGTATCGCGTTTCAGACTGCCGACGATCTTCTTAATTTGGAAGCGGATGAAAATGTCTACGGCAAAGAGTCCAGCGGCGACTTGTGGGAAGGCAAGCGCACGGTCATGCTTTTGCATTTTCTGCGCACCGCTGGAAATTCTGACAGAGAGCGCGCTCTCAAAGTGCTCCGCACTCCTCGGCGACAGAAATCGAAGTCTGACGTATCGTGGCTACTTGATGCGATGATCAAAGCCGGGTCATTGAAGCATGGGCGCGCATTGGCCACGGAGTACAGCGAACGGGCGTTGGAGGTTGACCAACGTGGACTGCCGTTCCTGGGTGACGGCGAAGACCGGCGCTTTTTGCGAGAGATGCTGTGTTACGTTATCGATCGAGTTAAGTGAGATGGCTACTGGAGAGTAAGAAGAGTGCGAGTGACGAACGAGACTGGAAGAGATATAGGCGCCGCGTTTGCCGAGTTGCTTCGACTACAGACGGAGTTTCAAACACGTCTCACTGAGGAGACGCTGAATCACCTGCGTCGCCTGCAAGGTGCGACAATGCCGGTCGCGCCGGCGACCGTTTTGATGCCCGGCGGCGATTCGGAATTGCGCGCGACCGGAAGCCCGGGCACAACGACTGAGTTAAAGCTCGAGCTGGAGAATCGTCAGCGCGTGCATTGCGTCGTAACGCCGATGCTTTCGCCATTGGTTGAGACTTCCGGAGTAACCTGGTTTCCAACAACTGCACCATCGGTGTTACTGATTGCGCCGGATGAGATTGCGCAGGCAAACATTGCTCTCGAACTACCGGCGGAGATTCCGGCGGGAGTTTATCGCGGTGCGCTGTTGCTTCATGGGTTTCACGCCGGCGCGGTCGCTGTCGTGATTGAAGTAACTAACAAAACACCCGCATCACAGGCTGCTCCTGCCAAAAAGAATGCGCGCGCGGCTCGAACCAGTAAGAAAAAGGCGAGCACGAGATCGAGGAAAGGCAAGAAACAATAACGTCGCATGAGTGCAGCGCAAACAGCTCCTTTTCGATTGATCGACGATGCTGACGGACCAGGTCGCACCACCGCTACGTTGGTCGCATCTCTTGCTGCTCGACTCGGCGTGTTGCATTTGATTTCAGGCGCAGACGCGATTGGTTCACTCACCGCGGGCTTCGCAGAATTGGGACGCCAGGTCAGCCAAACTGCAAAAGGCGCTCGTTTGCGTGAAGCCATTGAAGCGGGACGACCCGGCACGAATGGTGAAGCGTTGTGGAAAGCTTTGTTGATTGAGAAATGGATCTCATCGATGCCGCCAAGCCCTGTGCTTCAGCAGATGCGTAACGACATCGCGCTTTTGCTCGCGCCGGACATCGAAGAGATACTTCAGCTCCTGCCCATACCCAGTCAAAGTGTCGGAGTAAAAAACGCTCCGCCCATCGAACCGGCAACCTTCGTCGATTTTGTGCTTGGTCTCTGGGCCTTTTCATCAGAACTTGTCATTGCTGTCGAGAAGCTTGCGGCGCCGACGTTTGCACACGACGACGTAACCACGGCCGAGAGTTCCGACTCACCATCGAATAGTTCTATCTTGAGATGATCCTACTGGACAGCCTCCGACCACCCAGCCTGCTGGATCCTTCGGCGCCCGGATACAAGGATTGGTTACACCTCAACGTGTTTGACCATGAGACGGGAAACATCGGTCTGATTAACGTCTCGCTTCATGGATCTCCACGTGACCCGCGCTCTCGTGCGATTGGACTCGCACTCGTGAACGTTGCAAAGACTGGCTGGTGGGGCAACATCGAAATTGGTGGGATAGCTGATGCCGGAATTGGTCTCGAAAGTATTTCCCTCGAACAAGTCGCGGTGGCCGTACAGGCACGGCAGGCTATCGTGATGGCTTCAGTCCGCAATGATCGAAGTGGGTTGCGCGCGAATTTGAAAGCTACGGCAGCGGTACCGCCGATCAGCGTCGAAGAGCAATTGCCTTTGGGGAATGGATGGATCTCGTGGTTTGCGGTGCCACGCTTGACAGTAGACGGTGAGTGGACCATCGGGAATGATCGGATGATCTTGAAAGAAGCGAGTGCGTATCACGATCACAACTGGGGACGTTGGCACTGGGGCGAGAATCTGGGCTGGGAATGGGGCTGCTTCCTAACTCCTGGGCCATCGGGTGTTACGTTTGTATTGTCACGCACTTCCGATCGAGCGCATCAGCGTTTCGGCAAGACTCTGTTGACTGTGCAACTCGAGCAGAAGAAACGAACGTTCGCAGGTTCCGCTGTAAAGCTGGACTATGAGGGCGCGCTTTCGATAAATCGGCGCATTCCCGGCGCACTCGCAGCATTGCATCAGGACAAAGCTCACGCTCATCTTCCGAGCACTCTAAAGTTTACCGCCGACGATGGCGTTGACCGCGTGGAAGTCGTCTTCTCAGCACGATCGGCAGCTCAGTTGATCGTTGCCGATCCAATCGTGACTGGTTACGGTTTTATCCACGAAATAGTTGGCGAGTTTAGTTGCAATGGCAGTATCGCTGAAACTGAGCTTAAGGGTTCAGGTCTTGGAGTATTAGAGCTTGTCTACTAACTACTTGTTATCACTTCCGGCGCGGCCTTTAACTTTAGCAGAGTACATAGCCGCACTCATCGATCTGTTAGGTGAAGCAAGTCCCGCTGCGTTAGCTCGGCTGAAGCTTATTGTTGGCGACAGGCGAGCGCGCATTTCGCTCGACGATGAGAGAGTTGAAGTAGTTTTCGAGCAGGGTAGGTTGTTGGTCTTGCCGCCCGCAGACGACAGCAATTTATCCGGCGAAGGCGCAACGAACACCGCTACTGTACTCGCATTGCTGAATGGTGAGTTGGAAGTAGCCGATGCGATTTTGAGCGGACGATTACGCGTAGCTGCCGACGCCGCAAACGTGAGTCGCATGTTCAGTGCGATCGAAATCCTTCTGGATGCGGCACCGCGAACACCTGCGTTACAAGAGTTAGCTTTTAGATTTCAGCGGGAACGACTTCCGCACCTGCAACAAACCCAACCCGCGCCTGGACCGCGGAACTGGTATCCGTTTGGTTCGGAACCAGAAGAACTGAGCTTGTTAGATCGCCTCGACCTTTTGCCTTAGAGAACTCCGCATAAGATCCTTGCTCCGGTGTTTTATTAACATGAAATTAACATCGGCGTAACACGCGGACGTTAGGATGACCCATCTTCAGAAAACCTCGACGAGTTTCAGGGCTCCATTTAAACAATGGCGATTTCTAATGAACTGAGCAGCGACGTAGCTATCGCAATATTGGCAAACAAGAAGTCGCCGCAAGAGTTGAAACAACTGAAGGACATCATCCTTCAAGTCCATTCCGTGCTTCAGAAAATGTCGGAAGAAACTCGTGTTTATCGTTTCAAGAAGCGGCTAAAAGAGAGAACAAAAGGTGCCTAACGTACGAGCGCGCGCTGGCCGTCGCCGAGTAGACCACCGACAGTCATCGCATCCCAGACGAGCCAGTAGCGTTTAGTTTCGGAAGAACGCTGATCACGCCGTTCAAAGGAAAGACGAACATACCGCGTGCTGAAGTTTGCGTCAGCGTTGAGATACGCGCGACTGAAGAAGTAGTCAGCGCGAACAGGCAGGCCAAGCTCGAGACGCATTTGATTAATGTGATCTTCGCACACACCCGCCACTCCTTCATCCTTCGAATCCTCCGAGCCGGTGACGACGTGATCGATTTCATGAAGCAGGCCCCAACCAACGTCAAAAGCAGCTCGAGCCTCTGCATCTCCGCTTAGTTGTTCGAAGTCCGTGAAATCGATTAACACCACATACGCCGGAGGTTTTGCCGGCTCTGCTCGCAGCCAACGGCCTCGAACCACACGACAAAATGCAACATCCGATCGCGAGCTTGCGTCTTCGAGAATAATGACGTTTGCGCCGTTAATCGCTTCACTAAGCAGTGCACGAGCGCGTTCCGACCCGCGCGCCGGCTGACCATCCAAATGCAGTGCGCCATTGCTTTCAAATCTGAGATTAGTGAGTCCAGTGATCACGCGAAGTCGATTGACCAGCTCATCACGATGCGCGCGCGACACGTCGGGATGGATCAAAACTCGGCTAACACTTGGGGCAGCGAAAGTGGAAACAGCAGTGAGCCACAAACAGACGCACGGCAAGACGACCTGCGCGAGCTTCAGAGAGAGAAACTTCCTTTCGATTCTGGGTCTCATCGAACTCCTCCCAGATAATCACCGGCGTAGTCGTTTAGTGGCGTGCGTCGGCTCAGGCTTCACTGACGCCGATAGGGGCGGCGTCTTTGCGGCCGATGTTACCAAAATGTTAACTGAGTGGGTACAGAAAAGTTTTATTTTGCGGACGGGCTGAAGCGCGTCTGAGCACGGTCTGAAATTTTTGAGAACTTAACGGCTATTTAACCTCGACTGAGTATGGTCGATGGCTATGAACAAAAGAAGAGAGTACGAGACAACCTTCGTGGTCCAATGCATCTGGTGCGGATCGAAGATTCGCGATGACAAAGAGGAAGAAGCAAAAGGTGTCTGCCTGAAGTGCTTTTATCAGATTCTGAGCAATCACCTGAGCGCGCAGAAGAGGACTGTCTATGGAGAGTTCGTAAGCGATCGATAACTGGGCGTCAATCGTCCGGCAGTTCCTTCGGCGTTATGAACCATTCGAGACTTCCCTTGCCCGCGCGCGCCTCCTTCCAACTCTCAACATCAAGCTGAATCTTTGCTACGGCACACGTCGGCATCTGTCGACTCTCGCCCGTTAAAAACGTCAACAGTTCTTCAAGACCAGGATTGTGACCGATCAAAATCGCGACCTGCTTCTCGTCCGGAATCTCTGAAACAACCTCGACCAGATCGCGCAATGATGCCTCGTAAACACGTTCATCAAAGCGCTGCTCGGCACTGAGGTTCGCGCTTTGCAACACGATCTCTGCTGTCTCGCGTGTCCGCAGTGCAGGCGAACAAATCACTAAAGGAGCATTTAGCGTTTCTAACGCCAGTCGCTTGCCAACCTGCTCCGCAGCCTCTCGGCCACGACGTTTCAGCGGCCGATCGAAGTCGCGCAAAGACTCGTCACCCCAACTCGATTTCGCATGCCGCAACAGATATAGACTTCTCATAACTTTTTAGCCACAAAGAGGCACAAAAGGCACAAAAACGTTTTCGTTTCTCTTTTGTGCTTTTATCTGCCTTTTCGTGGCCCCGTTTCACATTCCTGTAACACGCATCACCTACGCTCAGGCGCCGATGATTTCCTACGGACAGCACCAGTTTCCCGGAAAGCTCTTTATCGTCGAAGGCACCGACGGCAGCGGCAAGTCAACACAACTCGCGCTGCTGTATCAATGGCTAAAAGCCGAAGGTTATCCGGTTTTCTTTTCAGAGTGGAACTCTTCGCCGCTCGTCAAGGATACGACACGACGCGCCAAGAAGCGTCATCTGTTTACACCGGCGACGTTTTCGCTCCTTCACGCAACTGACTTCGCGGATCGCACCGAGCGCGATATCATTCCGCCACTCAAAGCCGGGGCGATCGTGCTTGCCGATCGTTACATCTACACTGCTTTCGCTCGCGACGTCGCACGCGGCTGCGATCGCGCGTGGGTACGAGACGTTTACTCGTTTGCCGTCAAGCCCACTGTCGCTTTCTTTTTTCGAGCGCCACTCGACGTCGCGATCGATCGCATTATTTCCGGAAGACCAAATCTAAAATATTACGAGGCCGGACTGGACCTCGGCTGGTCTGACGATCCCGAGGAGAGTTTTAAGATCTTCCAGGGAAAGATTCTGGAAGAATATGACCGGATGGTGTCGGAGTTTGGCTTGACTGTGATCGACGCGAGTCGTTCCATCGTACGGCAACAGCGCGAGATGCGACTGCTGATCAGCCAGCACCTTAACAAGAAGAGACGAGGAAAATCTCATTAACCAGAAGCACTCATACGGAACGCCGCTGCCTGGCGTCGAGCTTGGAGAATACACTGGCAAACTGATCGTCATTGAAGGCACTGACGGTGTAGGAAGATCCACTCACATCGCCTTGCTGCGCACGTGGCTCGAGTCGCGCGGTCATGCCGTTATCGACACCGGCATGACGCGATCCGTACTCGCTGGACGTGGAATCAAAGAAGCAAAAACTGGTCACACATTGGGCCGTCTCACGATGCAACTCTTCTATACTACCGATTTTATCGATCGACTCGAGAACGAGATGTTGCCGGCGCTGCGCTCGGGATTCGTCGTCTTGACAGATCGGTACATCTATTCGGCGATGGCACGAGCCGAAGTGCGCGGGATCGACTCCGCATGGATACGATCGATCTACAGCATGGCAGTTGTGCCCGATGCGGTCTTCTATCTGCGCATCTCTTCGCCACAGCAACTTGTCGAACGTGTGTTAAGCTCAGGGCGTGGGTTCGATTACTGGGAATCGGGAATGGATCTTCATCTGGGCGAGGACTTTTACGACAGCTTTGTCGAATACCAGAGAAGAATGCTTACGGTGTTCGATCGCATGAGTTTGGAGTACGGGTTTCACGTCTTGAATGCTTCACGTTCGGTTCGTAGCGTCGCGTCGGATCTGCGCCGGGCAGTGACTAAATTGATTGACGAGCCGCAGGTAACCTCCGAAGAAAAAGTCAGCCGCCTACAGTCTGTGAAAGACGTGCCCGTTCCTCGCCAAACCCTCAGCAAAGAGGCCATCTCTTGAAGTTTGCGGCGATCGACATCGGTTCCAATTCAATCAAACTCCTCGTAGTAGACGCTGCCGCAAGCGATTCTTTCGCCGTCCTTGCACGCGAAAAAGAGTTTGTCCGACTCGGCCACGAAACGCTATTGAAGGGTCATCTCGGACGTGCCGCGATCTTGCGAGCTACCGATTGTATTCGGCGTATGCGATCGATGGCTGAAGCACGCGGAGCTGAACAGATCGTCGCGACCGCAACTGCTGCCGTTCGTGAGGCTAACAACGCCGCCAACTTCATCAAAGCGGTGGAGCAAAAGAGCGGCGTCAAAGTAGAGATACTCTCCGGTGTTGAAGAAGCGCGATTGATCGGTCTCGCGGCCTGGTACGGTTGCAGCGCCAAAGAGCTTCCGACATTGAACATCGATATCGGCGGTGGCTCGACGGAGATTTCGATCTTTCGCGACGGTCTGCCACTGACACTCATGTCGATCAAGCTCGGCGCGGTTGGGTTGACGGAACGTTTCCTTTGTTCCGATCCGCCGAGTGAAAAGCAAATAGAAGATCTGCGAGCTGAGATTCGCACAGCGCTTGAGCGTCCGGCGCGCGAGCTGCGCGATTCCCATTGGGACAACGTTACTGGAACGTCAGGCAGCATCCTTGCGATCGGAAACGCATTGCGTGCGCAGTCAACAAGCGAGCTGTCGGTCCAACCGATCGAAGCCAGGATCGACCTGTCTGAGCTTGCGCAGTTCAATATTTCGCTCGCCGCAATGAGTATCGCCGAACGTAAAAGCAAAGTCGGCCTCGCGACACAACGCGCCGAGATCGTGGTTGCCGGTGGACTCGTGCTTGAAGGCGTTATGCGCGCACTCAGGACTGAGTCGCTTCAGACTTGCGAGTGGGCGTTGCGCGAAGGAGTGATCATCGATCGTTTGGGCGATTGGGAAACTCAGTCGCGGCCGCCGATGCCTGACATCAAGGAGCAAAAGCTTCGCGGAGTGCATGCCGTGGGGAAACGGTTCGGATACGAAGAGGCGCACGCGCACCAGGTCACTCGAGTTGCTGAAACGATCTTCGACGCACTGGCGGCAAGCGCCAATCTCACACGACATCAACGCCTGCTACTCTCCGCCGCCGCGCTGCTGCACGACGTGGGTTATCACATCGCTCACGAAGGGCATCACAAGCATTCGTTTTACTTGATCGAGAATTCAGAGCTGACCGGGTTTTCTGAGAGTGAACGGGCGGTGATAGCGAATATCGCGCGTTATCACAAGGGCTCGCTGCCGAAGCAACAGCACCGTCACTATGCGGACTTGAGCGCCGCGGATCGTCTGACGGTTGCTCGTCTTGCTGGAATTCTGCGTATCGCCGACGCGTTGGATCGACGACACGACAATCGCGTTAAAGATCTCATCTGCAAGCGCGAGGGGAGTGTGTTTCAGATACAGGTTGTGAGTGCGTTGGAGTGTGAAAACGAGCTGACTGAGGCGGCGCGAAGGGTGGAGCTGTTTGAGAATGCGTTTGAATGTCGGGTGAGATTGAGTCGAGTCAGCGGTGGCTAGTCTTGCCGGCCAGTAAATCGAGGGCGTGTCGAAGAACAGGCGCTATCACCGCGAAGCTCTCTCGGACTGCTTTTGGGGAGCCAGGGAGGTTGATAATCAACGTGCTTGAGCGTACGCCACAAATGCCTCGCGAGAGCATTGCCATCGGCGTAGCTTTCAATGACTCGGCTCTGATAGCTTCGGCGATGCCCGGCGCTTCGCGTTCGATTACACGAAGAGTTGCTTCGGGAGTGTTGTCGCGTGGTCCGAGACCCGTGCCGCCGGTGGTGATGATCAGATTGACGTCACTGCGCTCCGCATATTTTCGTAGTGCTTCGGCCAGCGGATCGAGATCGTCGGACAAGATCTTACTCTCGACAATCTCCGCGCCGAGTTTAGTGAGCAACTCTACGAGGGCTGCACCCGAAGCGTCTTCTCGCTCGCCACGCGCACAAGCATCACTGACTGTTATTACTACGGCTCGCATTTTCTAAATCTTAAGAAGGCGTTGCACGAAAAGTCTGCTTTAGCCTGCGGAGCACGAGATGTCTGCTTTTAGCCTGCGGAGCAGGCGCAAGCATAAAGCCTGGGGTGGAGCGAGGCTTTGCCGAGCGCAACCCCAGGACCTAGAAGCAATGGAATTTCAAGCCCATGAAATGGGCGGCAGTCCGTACGCTGCAAATCTTGTTGGCATCTTCGCCGCATTTGTTCTGTCGCCCGCATTCGCGGGCTTGAAAATTTGTCGTGCTTGGATCCTGGGGTTGCGCTCGCAAAGCCTCGCTCCACCCCAGGCTTTATGCTGTACACCTGCTCCGCAGGCTAAACAGACTGTCAACGGTTTCGCATGTGCTCTTTCAACCAGCAACGATCCATCACGACCATCAACCCAGCATCGATCGCGCGTTGCGCTGCCGCATTATCGATCACACCCTCCTGCAACCAAACCGCCTTCGCGCCAACGGCGATCGCTTCATCGACAGCTTTCCCTGCCTCATCCGAACGACGAAAGATATCCACCAGATCGATCTTCTCCGGTACTGCAAACAGATCCGGATACGACTTCTCTCCAAACACTTCAGTCTCATTTGGATTAACCGGAATCACACGGTAACCAACCCGTCTCATGTACCCGGCGACATTGTTTGACGGGCGCCAGCTATCAGACGAAAGTCCCACGACCGCAATCGTGCGACATTCGTTGAGTATTCGACGAATTGTGTCTGATGAATTAAGAGACATTGCCAGCGAACCGCATCGCGTGAAGCTCCTGCAACGAATGAACGTTCGGAGTGCTTTGTGCTTCGCATGCGGCGATGGCTTCGACGAGTGCCTGCGCGCCAGTCATCGTCGTCACGCACGGCACGTTGTATTGCAACGCCGCGCGTCGAATCGCCTGTTCGTCGTAGTGCGAAGCACGACCGAGGGGTGTGTTTATTACGAGGGAGATTGCGCCGCTCTTGATGTGGTCCACAATGTTTGGCCGGCCTTCGTTGACCTTGAAAACACTCTCGACGTTCATTCCCACTTCCGTGAGCCGCGCGGCAGTGCCGAGTGTCGCGACGATGCCAAAACCCAAACGTGCCAACTTTCGCGCCAACAAAACTGCCGCTCCTTTATCAGCATCGTTCACGCTGAGAAACGCCTTACCCGCAGCAGGCAAACTCAATCCGGCGCCCATCATCGCTTTCGCGTATGCTTCACCAAACGTGTCGCCGATTCCCATCACCTCGCCCGTCGAATGCATCTCCGGACTCAGAATCGGATCGACGCCGGGAAACTTTGCAAACGGAAACACGGGCGACTTGATGAAGAAGCGCTGCACCGTCAATTCTTCGGGCAAGCCAAACTCCTCGAGTTTTTGTCCCGCCATCACCAACGCCGCAATTCGCGCAATCGGAACTCCCGTCGCTTTCGAAACGAAAGGAACCGTTCGCGACGCGCGTGGATTCACTTCCAAAACGTAAACTCGATGGTCCTTGATCGCGAACTGAATATTCATCAGTCCTTTGACTGTTAATGCCTTCGCGAGTTTCCTGGTGTAATGACGCATCGTTTCGAGATGCTCGGGATCGATGCGCACCGGCGGCAACACGCATGAGGAGTCGCCGGAGTGAATGCCAGCCTCTTCGATGTGCTCCTGAATGCCGGCGATCACGCAGGCAGTATCGTCAGCCAACGCGTCGACATCAAACTCGGCAGCTTGTTCAAGAAACTTATCGATGAGCACGGGACGATCTGGAGTGAAACCAACAGCGTTGCGAACGTAAGTTTCAAGTGCTTCCTGATCGTAGACGATCGCCATCGCACGCCCGCCAAGCACATAACTCGGACGCACGAGCACCGGATAACCGATGCGCCGAGCGGCTTCACGCGCTTCTTCGACTGACGCAGCCATGCCATTGTCGGGTTGCGGTATGCCGAGATCTTTCAGCAACGCGCCAAATAGTTTGCGATCCTCGGCGAGATCGATCGAATCCGGGGAAGTGCCGATCACCTTAACGCCCGCCTGATGCAAGCGCATCGCGAGATTCAAAGGAGTTTGACCGCCAAACTGAACAATGACGCCTTCGGGCTTCTCGACGTCGACGATGTTCATCACGTCTTCAAACGTGAGCGGCTCGAAGTAGAGACGATCGGAAGTATCGTAATCCGTCGAAACAGTTTCCGGATTGCAGTTGACCATGATCGTTTCGAACCCCGCTTCGTGGAGTGCAAACGATGCGTGGCAGCAGCAATAGTCGAATTCGATTCCCTGCCCAATGCGGTTTGGACCAGACCCGAGGATCATGATCTTCCGACGATCGGTCGGCGCAGCTTCGTCTTCCGTTTCGTACGTCGAGTAAAGATATGGAGTGTGTGATTCAAACTCCGCGCCGCAGGTGTCAACGCGTTTGTAAACAGGAACCAGGCCTGACTGTTTGCGATAAGCACGCACTTCGTCTTCGGAACGCTCAGTGAGATAAGCAAGGCGACGATCCGACAGCGCAACTTCCTTGAATGCGCGCAAGTCGTCCAGCGAGATCTCTTCGAGCTTTGAGCCCTCGACTTTGCGTTGAGTCTCCATCACCTGTTGAAGTTGGTCGAGAAACCACGGATCGATCCGCGAGAGACGATAGATTTCAGAGATGGGCCAATCGTGCTGGAGCGCGTAGGTGATGTAGGAAAATCGTTGCGAGTTTGGCCGTGCGAGCTTTCGTTGCAGCTCGTCGTTTGAGATGTCTTCGAGTCGCAGTGGCTTTACCGACTCGAGTGAACGCAGTCCTTTGAAGAGTGCCTCCTTGAATGTGCGGCCGATGGCCATCACCTCGCCGACAGACTTCATCTGCGTCCCTAAAACATCTTCCGCTTCGCGAAACTTCTCGAAGTCCCACTTCGGAATCTTTGCCACCACGTAATCGATGGTCGGCTCAAACGAAGCCGGCGTCTTGCGCGTGATGTCGTTGGGAATCTCGTCGAGCGTGTAACCGACGGCGAGTTTTGCTGCGATTTTGGCGATCGGAAAACCAGTTGCTTTCGAAGCAAGCGCGGACGAGCGCGACACACGCGGGTTCATTTCGATGACTCGAATTTCGCCGTTCTCCGGATTCACTCCGAATTGAATGTTTGAGCCGCCCGTTTCGACGCCAACTTTTCGTATGATGCGAATGGCCATGTCGCGCATCAACTGATACTCGCGATCGGTCAGCGTTTGCGCGGGAGCAACAGTGATCGAATCGCCCGTGTGCACGCCCATGGGATCGAAGTTCTCAATCGAGCAGATGATGACGACGTTGTCGGCGAGGTCGCGCATCACCTCGAGCTCAAACTCTTTCCAGCCGAGGATCGATTCTTCGATCAAGACTTCGTGAATCGGTGAAGCAGCGAGGCCGCCGCGAATGATCTCTTCAAACTCTTCCGGGTTGTAAGCAGTGCCGCCGCCCGTGCCGCCGAGTGTGAACGAAGGTCGAATGATCGCCGGATAACCTGTTTGAGTAACGATCTCCTTTGCTTCTTCCCACGACTTCGCAAAACCGCCGCGCGGCATTTCCAAACCGGCCTCGTCCATCGCCTGTTTGAACAACAAACGATTCTCGGCGATCCTGATCGCGTCGCGATTCGCGCCGATCATCTCGACTTTATACTCTCGAAGCACGCCTGCGTCTTCGAGCGCGATCGCGAGATTGAGCGCCGTTTGACCGCCGACTGTCGGCAAGAGCGCGTCCGGACGTTCGCGACGAATTATTTCTGTGACTGATGCGACTGTGAGTGGTTCGATGTAAGTGATGTCGGCGGTTTCAGGATCGGTCATGATCGTTGCCGGATTAGAGTTGACCAGCACGATCTCATAACCTTCCTGCCGCAACGCTTTGCAGGCTTGAGTGCCCGAATAGTCAAACTCACAGGCCTGGCCGATCACGATCGGACCCGAGCCGATGATCAGGATTTTGCGAATGTCTGTGCGTTTCGGCATGCCTATCTATTTGCGGCCCACATCAAAAGTGCGCAGGCCCATGTGTCTGCGATAGTCCTCTCCGTCGATCACTATTTTCGTGCACATCTCATACAGCCGGCTTCGTAGTCGAGTCCCGATTCGATCCTCCAAAACCTTCTCTTTCTCGGAATGCACTTCGTCAAAATAGTTGGTTGTAAATATCGTCAGCTTGTTGTCGTTGTATCGCTTGTTGATTATCTGATACATCGTGTCGCGCACCCAATCGGTGGGCACGGTCGCACCGAGCTCATCCAACACGAGCACATCGGTTTGATAGATTGGTGCGAGGACCTTGAGCTCAGATGAATTGGAGATCGGATTGTATGAATCCTGAATCTGTTTGAGCAATGACCCAAACTCACAAAAGATTCCGGCGAACCCCTTTTCAATTAGTTTCTTGATGATTGCAACTGCAAGATGAGTTTTCCCCACGCCCGCAGGACCCATAAACAACAAGCCACGCTCGACCGCCGGATATTCCGCCACCAAACTCTGCGCCAGCAGCAGTGCGTGATCCTGAGCGGTTCCTGGCTGTGACTTGAAGGTTTCGAACGAACACGAGGTGTAACGTCGCGGAATGCGCGCCGCAGCCAACAACTTCTTAAATCGTTCCGGCCTGCGGCAAGGACACGGAATCGCGCCTTTCACCGGATCGAGTTTAGTGCCGGTCCCAAAGCATTCCTGGCAGACCTCTGTATTCTCCGTCTGGCGGAGTTGGCCTTCGTCTATCATTTCACGTGCACCTGACAGTTGGTGATAATACCTTATAATGACTTTTGCAGTAACGATGACTACGTTTTAACGCAGGAGCTTCGCAAAACTTGTATGAGTTTGTGGCAGTCGTTACTTAGAAAACTGGGATTGAAAAGTCTGAGGGCCGAACGCCATCCGATTCGCGTTTTTCTTTTGGACGACGATAGGCGTCGCCACCGCTGGTTTACCACCCGCTTCAAGGGAGACTTCATCGACATCGCCGACAACGTCACCGACGCGCAACGAATGTTGAGCGAGTCGTCGTACGACGCGATCTTTCTCGATCACGATCTACATCCCGAGCACTACAACGCGGAATCAACTGATGATGAAAGAACCGGATATGCCGTCGCAGTCTGGCTCTGCTCACAGCCCGAACTCCAACGCGCTTCGACCATTCTGGTTCACACCCGAAACGCCGACGGCGCGATGCGCATGGTGGGCGAGCTGAGACGCGCCGGCCGCAGCGCGGACTACGTTCCCTTTCCGTTACTGGCCGAGCGAATCAAAAGCTACTGGCAACGTTAGATTGATTTCAGCGGAAAAGTTATTCAATAACTGGCTTGCGCGAAAAGTAGCTGTAGGAAGAAGATGTCTCACGCAAAGGCGCAAAGACGCAAAGCGCTGCGGCGTTTCTAAGGGTTTTCTTTGCGCCTTTGCGTCTTTGCGCCTTTGCGTCTTTGCGCCTTTGCGTTAGCCTGCGGAGCAGGCGAGAGCATAAAGCCTAGGGTGGAGCGAGGCTTTGTGAGCGCAACCCTAGGTCAACATGTATTAGAAAAGAATTGTGAGCCCGCGAATGCGGGCGACAGAACAAATGCGGCGAAAGGCCAGTAAGTTTGCAGCGCACGGACTGCCGCCCATTTCATGGGCTCAAACTTCCATTGCTTCCAGTTCCTGGGGTTTCGCTCGCAAAGCCTCGCTCCACCCCAGGCTTTATGCTTACGCCTGCTCCGCAGGCTAAAAGCAGACTTTTCGTGCAAAGCATCAACAAGTAGTCAGCCAGCCGACTCGGCGCGCTCCATCTCGACCTTCACTTCTTGTGGCGCTGAAACTTGCGAAGTCGAATCAGCGAAGTGGCGAGCCGTTTGGATCCAGGCAAGTATTTGCCTGGTCACCAGTACACCACGACGGAGTTCCTGCGCCTGTCTCTGTACGTGAATGGCGTGTTGTTTGACGACATTGTTCTCGTTATCGTAAGTCCACGTCGGCGATCCGCTGTTACCCCGCCAGGTGTCGTGAGTATAAATGATTGTGTTAGTTGGGACGTGTATGCCTGCTACCTGATCTCTTTCCCACCACATCTCGCCGTTGCGGGGACCCGGATACCCAGTAAGATTGACGTCTTGCCCAATGATCTCCGGCCCCGTTTCCACCGGAACAAAGTAGAAAAAGTTTCCACCCGGAGCGATGGGATTAACGAGCTTACACACACCAACGTCCCAGGCGTCTTCGCCCTGCTGGAACTGGGTCGGATAGAAACTTCCTTCAATGACCTCGCCGCCGGCTGGCGGATTCCCGACCCGTTGTTGGTTGTAAGCGCGGTAGAATCTTATCTCAGCGGCGTAGCCGCGCGGAGGTGGGTCTGTAATCTGGTCAACCAGATTATGGGCGCACGTCAGGATGGTATAACGATCAATTAACGCCCCGCTACCGTAGGCCCATTGTCCATCGGTGCTCCAGCGCATTGCCAATAAACCGACCGCGCTATATGGAGGCTGATTTACGTTAGTAACTCTCGGCATGGTTTTGCTCCTTTCTAGTTTCGATCTAGCCCCACTCTAATTGGGCCATAGATTCCAATTGGGATTCGGTTCGGTGGGCACTAATTCGCAGAGGAACGCAAAGTATTCCATCTGCGGGGCCTCAACGCCCGACTCGGTCAATGAAAAATCCGCGACGTGTGATACGCCCAAGCCAAAAGGCCCGAATGACAACCAGGCATCTGGCGCAGCTTGCATCCTCTTGCGTAAGCTTCGGGCGAGATTGGCACTTTCAATCTGCTTGTTGCGGATAAACAAAACTTCTCTGGGGATCATCACGAGATGCCCGTGCGGCTCTGGTTGTCCGTCTGAAAGCGGATAACCGCCAAGCGGATTTGACGGCGTCGAATCGACCCACTTCCAGGCGGTACTGGCAAGCAAAGAATCTGAGAACCATCCTCGGTCAATTGCCAAACGGGCCATTTCAAACGTCACGCGTGTTTCGTCAAGCGCAATCTCTTCCAGCGTGAATGCCGGTTCATCAAGTGCCCGACGCGCCAGGAGCGCCATGGTCGGCGCTGCTGCGTTGTCGGAGGCAAACTCCACTTCGTAGCGCATCCACGCCTGGTCCGTATCGAAAGCATTACTGGGTAAAAGCGAGGTCCAATAAAACTCGCCAGGTCCGCTCATGATGGGATTTCCCATCTGCTCACGCAGGTCCTGTTTGGCGAGAGCAGGATCGCGACGAGAGAGATCGGCCACTATTGCATATTGGGTTTCGTATTCGGAGCGGTCTCCTTTAATCTCCCACTCCTGACGTGCGTTCTCCAGGTGCTCCTGCGCATCTCTCAATTTCTGTTCGTAATCCGGCGGGCGCTCTGACTCGGGCATTTGCAGCCAGGCTTCATACTCGTTGTCGGCGTTGTAGAAGGCGTTTCGATAATCCCAATATCGGTTGAAGTGTTTCTCGCAATACTTACGCCCGTCACGCAGTTGTTTTTGTTCCTCCTTGGTTATTGAGATGGGAGGAGGAACGAAATTATCCAACCAGTGCGTGTATTGATCTGCAAGCTGATTCCCTGTGAAGCCCCAACGGCCTTGGCTGTCATAGTTCGGAATCGAATTCGCCAGTTGGGCAAAATCATAGGCCTGGTCCACTTTCGACGGGTCCTCCAGAAACTGGAAGTTCTCCGCGTTGGCGGGCAGACCTCCGTAAGGGAAGGAAAGGTAGGGCAGTCCGTATTCGGGCCGATCGTCCAGTAGTAACTTGATCAAGTAATCGCGAATAGCTTGATCCACATCGCCGGTCACGGTAATTCTGATTTTGATCGGCGGAACTGTTGCAGGTCCGAAAGACGACGTGCCGGCGCCGCCGGGCGGGGTTATCCCCCGCCCGTGCGCCATCCCGCTGTATGAGTTTTGGCTATCGTCGCTACGCATGCGTACCTCCCGCCGCCGTTGACGTATTCCATAACGCCCAATTGGGGTTCGGTGACATCGGCATCAGTTCGGAGAAGAAGCCGATGATTTGTGGCTGGGCGCAAGTAATCCCATCTTCTTCCTCAACGAAATCGAAGGACTGCGTGCCATTTGAAGTTTCGACGTTGCCCTTGATCTTGAACACTCCCCAACCAGCTTCCGCCGAAGTTTTCGTTTCGAGCAGCGAGTCCTTATTTACTTTGGAAGACATATCCAGCTTGACTGTGAGGTTGCGGGCGAAGATGGCCTCAGTAGGGATCATCTGCAAGTTTCCCTGCTCAGGTGGAATTTTGCCGTCCGACATTGGATCACCGCCGGTGGGGTCTTCTTTCGTCGAAGTCGACCACTTCCAGCCTCTGCCTCGCAACAGAAAATTGGAGAACCACGGACGAATGATCGGCGCCCGGAGCAGCTCAAATTCGATTTTCATGTCGCTGATGTCGGTATTCTTCTGGTTGTATTCCTTCTTGCCTGCATGTTCGGCGGCGACGTTCCATAGCAATGCTCCATAACTCGCCGAGCCGCCCCAGCGGGCACTGTCATGCTGCTCGTAGTCGTGGACTTCGTTGTGGTAGAAGGAAAACTTCGGCCATTCGAAACCGGTGTCGAAGAGATTGGTCGGAAAAATTCGAGTTGGATAGAAGTCGCCCAACGGTGAGTTCGACTTCTGTCCGAGTTTGTCCCTCAGGACTTGCTTGGTGCGTTCAGGATCGCGCTGCGATAGATCCTGCACGATAGCGTAGTTAGTGTCGTACTTTCCTTTCTGTCCCTTGATGTTCCACGCCATGTTGGCCGCATCCATCGCGTTCTTAGCTTTTGCCAACAGCGTGGCATAGTCTGGCGGCCGATCCGCTTCGGACATAACTACCAGGCCGTACCAAACGACGTAAGCATTCTGGAAGGCGCTCTGATACGTCGTGTAGTTGTCGTAGTTATCCATAATGAACGTCTCTGCATCTTCCAGCTTCTTCTCCTGGTCAGGGGTAAGTGAAAACGGCGGAGGCTCGTAGCGATCGAGCCAATCAGTGTAAATCTCCGACATGTTTGTGTTGCTTTTCACCCAGTCTCCTACTCCGAGCGGGACGCTGTCAGCAACTTGTTCAAAAGCAAAAGCCTCACTGGTGAACTTGGGGTCCTTCAGAAACCTCAAGGTGAAGTCTGATTGTGGTAGTCCGCCGGGAGCGTAGGAAAGAAACGCAGACTGTGGTGTTTGCTCTCCGGTGAGAATCTTGAATACCTTTGCGCGGAGCGCGTTTGCTGCATTCAAGTTTTTGTCGTCTGTGTCCATAAACTCTCCTTCCTGATTGTTGATTAAGTGGGGCTGGATCCGGCGAGTGCGCAAGGGTGCAGGCTCGTGAGAATTCAGCAGTTCAATGGTCCTTTATAGATCTCGCGTGGGTTCGTACTCTTCACCCTATTAACGCGAGAACCACTTGCGAAAACCACCATGTCTGGAATTTTTGAGTGAGGGTCTGGTCCAACGGCGTGTTGAGCTGTGGCGGTGAAGATGTTGAGATTTAAGCTTGAGACGGCTTCGAACGAAGATTCTCTTCGTGGGTGTCAAAGGCCTAAGATTGCACTTGCAGCCTCCATGTCTAGGGGTCTCAACACTCCATTCCAAACAGCATCTGCTTTACCGTCACTTGAGACTATCAGGGTAGTTGGCGTGATGCTCAACTTATATTTCTCCCTTATTTCCTCAGGTATGAGAGCTACACTAAACGCCCTTGAGTTGGTTGGGCAGTCCATAGAGCTCAAGTATGCGGCTAGCTTTGATCTATCCTCAGAGTTCATGGCTACCGCCACGACTTCAAATCCTTTGAGCGGTGCCATCTCAATAATTTTGTGCCAATAGTTGAACTGCTCACGACAGTACGGACAGTTAGGCGAAAGAAACATTAAAACTCGTTTTGGAGCGTCACTCCCAAAATCTATCGCTACGCTTTCACCATTAAGACTTATGGCAGAAAAGGATTCCAATTTATCGCCTGCTTTGAGCCGATCCGGTTCGAACTTCTTCAGCGTCTTCCGGAGCTGCAAGTTCTGTCTCAGCAAAAGACCATTGGACAATGCGAGAATGAGAACCATGCTCCACAGGGCCAGAGCGTAGTATTTATTTTGAGTTCGGCCAGTCATGATTTTGTCTTACGTTTCTGCTGTGTGGCGTCTTTAGCTTTCGCTATTGTTAGGATTCCCTTCGCGGCGCCAAAACCTGCTGCTGTCCTAAGCTCGACCCTCTGAATCTTATCGACGAAATTCAACGTGCCGAGTTCATCCCACTGAACTAAAGCTTCAAAGCTGGGCATTGTGTTCCACACGACTGCCATTAAGGCCCTTCTAGTTGGCTCGGTCTGAGGTTTATCATTCTGCGCAGCAAATTGAAGGGCGTTAAGTGCCTTTATTGTCTCTTCTGCAACATCAGGGACCATTGCCTGATCCACCCGAGCAACAACCCTAAGACTCTTTAGAAGCGTTATTGCTTTTTCAGGCGTGTTATCTGAAGCTCTGACAAGCTTTAGGCTCTCAACCAGCGACTCTCTAGCTTTCCAGAGATCCTTCAGGTCAAAAAACAGCAACGCCAATCTCTGCACGGCTTCTGCGCGCGCCAGGGGCATTTCGATTTTTGACATGATGGCGAAGCCCAACTTAGCATCCTTGTTCTCAATTGCAGCTTTGACCAACTCGCTTAGAAACTGTTGCTGCCAAGTCTTACTGTTATCGTCAGACGCTGCTGACATTGCGAGGTCAAATGCCAGTTGCAGTTTTCCCTTAGTAAGTGCGAGTTGGGCAGCTTGTATGAGTAGATCATTTTTCAGAGATGGACTCGTCGCTGCATTAGCCTCTGTGATCATTTGGCTCAGCGTATCTTCACTCTGTCTGATTCGCTCTGAGATGGCTGCGCGTTCGACCGTTTCGTTCGGCAAACGTGCCCTTACAGTTGCGAACTGAGCGGCCGCCTGTGGGTATATCCCAGGGACAAGTTTTTGTGTTAGGGGAACCGTCACCCGCAGAAGGTTAAACGCATTCGTCAGTTGACCTAAGTCGGACCATTGGTAGCTTTCAGCCGTGGCAGCAACTGTGACCAAGAGAAAACGTCTCTTTATGTCGTCTCGATTGTTCTGCCATATGTAAGGCTCCAGCAGCCAGAACAACATTTCGACGGACAAAGTTCCCGGTCTTCGTTCTTGCTCTGACAAGATGTCGGAAAGGACCTGCGGCACGAGCGAGGGCTGTTGCTTTTGTAATTCACTCAGAAAGTAGCTGATCGTCATGGTGGGAGTTTCACGACCACTAAGAGCCCGAGTAAACGTCCGAACCGCGAGTGGTGCTTGACCCTTAGTGCGTAACATTGAGTAGGCTACATCGTATGGGTTTTCCGGCGGGACCTTCTCAGTAGTATCGGCACCAGCTCTATACTTCGCAGCCAAATCAGGCGCATGCACTTCCAGCAAAGCGAGTAGGTCTTTGCGAAATAGATCTGCGTACAGCGGTACCAGATCGGCTCGGTACTCATCCAAATCCCGTAAACCGCTGAGCGTGAGGTCGCGCGCTCGTTCCCGCGACTGTTCGGATAACCCAGACCAAAAGAACGTCGCAAGTCTAAGCTGCAAAAACACCCTTACTGTGGCGTCATCGATCTTTGTGATCTGTGTAGGCAAACCCTCAACGAGTTCACTTGCTCTTTGCTTTACGAACGAGGTTTCGTCTTGAATATTTTGAGCGAGACAGACTTGACTCGTCGCTAGCAGCAGCAACAACGCGCACCAATATCTGACCATGACGTATAACTCTCTTTTTGAAACGTCGAGGACTAACCGCCGGGCTTGACCGATGTGATCGTCAGTAAATAAGCTCTTCGTCGGCAACGTCACACTTCTTCTGGTATTCTTTGCCTCCCGATGTGTATTTGCAGCCAACTCCGTCTGTTGCTGAGCATTCATCGCCGGTGCAAGACACTGACCCTGTGCGACACAGTGCGGTGCAGGTAGCCGCATAAGCTGTTACCGGTGTAATTAGGACAATCAGACTGGCTACAAATAAGGCCACCGAAAGTACGCATGTAGACACGATGGCAGTTTTCGTCATTGGAGTTCCATCTCCGCGCTGCAGGGCATTTCAATAATTAACCTACCGTTCTGGTCGTAGGAACTACAGCCAACTCCATCTTTCGCTGTGCATGAGTAGCCGTAGCACGTAACTTGACCACCACTTCGGCACCTGGCTGAGCAGGACTCAGCAAATACAGGTCTGATTAACATTGAGACTGTGCAAAGCAACATTGCAAAAGACAGAGTGAGACCAGCGACAATGCTCGTTCTCTTCATCGAAAACTCCTCCTTTGTTAGAGGCTTGCTTGAATGAGTGACTAAAAATCTACGCAAGTCCGGTAACTCAGAAAGCGTACTAAGAAACGTTCGCCGTGCCCTCGTTAATGTTTAGATATGGGAGGAAAGTTTGGGTTATTGAGGCACGCGTGGGACTCTAATCCCCAACAATGAGACTGTCAACTCAGATTTTTCCTTACTATCACATAGTGGGGATGATGAGCGTATTTGTGCTCTTTGTGGCTAGACCTACTTTGAGAGCAAAGAGAATGGATGCGTGCTTCTTCCTGACATCACGCACGGAATCTCACGTGTACGTGATTTTCGTGTCCCTTAGCGTGTCTGGTTAGCCCTTCACTTATGGTAAGTGGGTCGTTGAAGAAAACTACCTCGATATCGAAGTTATCTTTTATCAGAAGGATCAATTCACGTGTTGCTTCGTGCGAAAAGTTAGCAGCGCCAATATTTGTGGGCTCATTGATGCCATTGTTTGTGAGCGGCCTCATGTCCACGTCGAGGCCATCTTTGTGGGTTGCATGCGGTGGAAATGGTCCGCCACCCTTGCGACTAATATCACCGATAGCAATAGGACGTGACGGATGCTTTACGGACCACAGTTCTCCGAGTTCTTGAACGTGTCGAATCGTTGCGGCTCGACCAAATTGATCCGCGCCGCCTGGTTCTCGGTTATAGGTCGTAAAACCGATTCCAGATTCCGGCAACACAGTATCCACCGTCGTGGCGGAGCTGAGCGACTTTGGTATTGCGGCTGGTGCGGCCAGAAGTAATGCCTTGTATGTCTCGTCGTTAAGAATACCCGTGGGCGTGATCCCATGTTGCACCTGGAAGGCCTTTAGAGCGGAATCAGTCTGAGGACCAAAAATTCCACGACCACTATTGACCTGCGAGACCGTCATCAAGCCGACGGCCACAAGGCGATCTTGTAATCCTTCAACAACGTTGCCGCGAGTCCCTTGAGTGACGCCTTCGTTCAATTGCCTGATCGACGCTTGCGAGAGAGCGTCGAAGAATCCGTTGGCGGGCAGGTGGTTATCCGCTTGAAAGTGCTTGAGCGCATTCTCCGTAGTCGGACCGAATTTTCCAGCACCGGTAAGCTTCTGCGCGCGTGTCATGTAACCAAGGTCAATCAATTCATCCTGTAGTCTCTCGACTTCTGGTCCCGCTGAACCGCGTTTTATGACGACGCCCGTAACGCCTCCGGCGGCGCCAAGCTTCTTTCTCACCCGATCTGCGGCTTCGCCGACGGTAATTTGACCATCCTTATTGATGTCCAATCCCTTATTTTGATTGTAGGCTTTCGAGGGTTTGCGGAATAAAACAAAATCGCTGCCTTTGCCAATTGCTGACGGCATCAGAACGGCCATGTAAACGTCTTCAATAGTCAGCAATGGTTTTTTGAACTGCCGAAAATACTTGGCAACGAAATCAAGCTGATCCTCGGCGGTCATGGCTGCCAGCGCGGCGGTTGTCGTTCCTAATGTTTTAGCCGTCGCCGGCATAAACTGGATCAATCCGACAGCGCCACTTCCTGCGGCATTCTTTACAGACGGACTGAAAGTTTCTCCTGACTCGAAACTCATTACCGCCAACAGGAAGTTCGGATTTACTTTCAAATCAGAAGCTATCTGAACGACTTTTTGTTTGAAAGCGTCGCTGACTTTTTCGATTCCAGGCACTGCTACGAGCGCAACCTCGGTTATTCCATTTTCCGGCATCGTATTTCTCCTCTGTCAGATAATGAGTAAAAGTTGAAATATGTTTCGCGAGCACTGTCTAACGACAAAGATCAGCGGGCCCGCGAAAGCGAGCTCGCTGCAAGCGAAGGTTAGGTTCTTGAACCCATTTAGCTGGGTCTATGCCTGACACATAATGTGGTCAAGGAGTTTGCTTAGCCGTGCCTTTGCATTTCATCACCCCTATGCAGTTCGCACGCGAGGCCTTCTGAAAAACCGAAAAGCCGCAGCGGCAAGTATTATGACGATCGCGGTAACAATAATCACCCAAAGCCATCGACTGGATCGGCCAACGCGTGTGGGATCGATATCAGAAAAATGCCGCTGCCACAGGTCAGGCGGCAGACTCGCCTTCAACACCGGAAGCGCTTTGGCGAACTCGCGCTCCATCTGGGTGCCGCGAACAGCGTCGAACTCCTGACGCAGCTCGATCATGAACTGATCTACACGCTGGGGATCGGCTTCTTTCGCCCGGATCAACGAGTTCATTAATTCGAGCTTGGACATTCCGGTGAAGCCCAGCTCTTCAGGCTCCTGAGGTTTGAAGACGGCGAAATCGCTCCCTACTAATGCCGGTTCTCCAGGGTGGATGCGAGCTAGAAGCGGGTGCCAGGCCTGCGCCACGCTCGCCTCGGGAAAGAGTACGCAGCCCCTGTTGGATACGCGAGTGCAGCGCGCCTCCCGGGGACGAACGGTGAAGGTTGAGGCCAGCGCCTTACCTGCGGCGCTGAGATTCGGTAACACCGTCCCCATACCCTCGAAGAAGTAGTGAAGAATGTAGTCACGTTTGTCGCTGAATTCCCGGATATTCTGTCGCGAGCTTGCGGAGGTGGAGCCCAAGCGGATGAGGTCGTTGACCTCACCCGTGGGATCATCGAACAGCTCGGCATCGTAGCCTGAGGTGTGGATCAGGAAGCTCCGATTCAAGTCCTCCAGGGCGTGGCCAGGGAAGTCCACGGGGCGCGGGTGGAAGAGCAGCAAATGTGGTCCCAGCGACCGATCCGCATCCGGCGACTCAGTTTCAAATGGTCGGCCGCCGAAGTTGTGGAACCCAGTCACACCGCCGCCGTCAAGGAGACGAGTCCACTCCTTGTCGCGATTGTTGATGGCGGCCCAGAAGACCCAATCGCCATCATCGTTGGGAAAAAGAGTATCGTGATCGTCCTTGATGTCGATTGCTTCGATGCCTACCTTCCAGCGCTCAAGCCCCCAATTGTCGGGGCTGGGCTGGATCCATCCGGCCACGATCCGCGCGGAGTATTCCATCTCGCCGTAGCCGGTTAGGTCAACGGTCACGGTGAGCGAAGTGACACCACCTGGTGCAACCACGTCCACTCTGGGCATTGGAGCCCCTGACGATGCTCGCTCGACGTTCACATAAAGCGGGGCCGGAGGCGCACTGACTCCTGCCGCCGCCAGGCGCTTCTGGGGATTTGGCGGAAGGTAGATGTGGAAGGTGAACTGGCGTTCGAGCGGATGCGGACTCCTGATACACGCCCCGTCGACATTGTCATTAACGTTAGCCTGATGCATGCCGCTGGTACTACAGTTACTGGTCATCTCGCCGGCGCGCCTGTTTGCCCAAATGTCAGTGATGATGCCCGGAATATAGATGTTGTTACCCAGTCCCCCAAAACCGTTGGGGATTTGGATCGGGCGCTTTCGCTGGACCGCCGTCAGAACCAGTGGGTGCAGCTCCGCGAGGATATGAAAGCGATCGTCGTGGTGATGACAATCGTAAGTATGGAAACCGAAGGCGGAGACGCGGTCTCCAGGCAGCGGTCTCATCGGCCCGGGGAAAGAGTTCGACTCCCACTCGATGTCTATGGCCTCCTTCTCCACCCCCTTCTCCGCGGGAACCTTGAGCTTGACGTACCGCGGATCAGGTTTGACCTCGGCGATCGCGTCATGGCTGGAGTGGTTTATCTCGGCGTCTATTCCAGACATCTTACTTGCCACGACCTGGCCTTCCACCAACTGGTAAGAGCTCTGGTTGACCCATGGATGTACGGGGACCAACTGGGGCCCGAAACTGCTGTTACGCAAACCACACTTCGTTTGGCGTTTGAGATGATCTGTATCGACACATTCAACGGTGGCCCCGCTCGAATCTACGCAGGTGATGCCGCCGGAGGCCAGGGAATTTAACACCGGCTCAGTATCGGGTGGCAGCGGGAGCTCATTCACAATTTGGAATTTGAGTTTTGCCGACTGCGGAGGAATATCACCTGTAATGGATTCGACAGTATTGTTGCGGCAAGTCTGCGGGCAGTATGTAAGGAGAGCCTCGTAGTCGCCCGCGACTGTGGGGTGGAAATGAGGCCGCAGGGTGTTTCGGGCGCTCAGGGTGACGGGTCCGGTCGGACCCGTAACCTGCCAGCGGAACGGCAGCGACTGCGGCATCACGACCTCACAGAACGGTTCCGTATGCACGATGACCTTTACCGCATCGCCGACAATTTCCAGGTCGTCTCGAATCAGCGGAAGCCCATTCAAGTAGGGCCGGGACGTGACTTCGATGCTGGTTTCGGAGCAGCGAGGTTCCCGATTTTCGGGGTCGTCCTCGTCCAACATCATGGCACTGGGTGCCAGAACCATCGTGAGGAGAAAGAAAGCGAAGATGGTAAAGAGATTCCTAAAACGGAATTTACTCGTAACAGTTCGTCCATGACGATTGATAGTTGAGTACCAGGAAACCTTAGAACTCGGTTCGGGCGACTGCGGTGAGGTCGACATGATTATGTTCTCCTATGTGATTTGAAATGATCAGCGGAACATCCGTTGTGGGTTTTTTCCGATTGCGTTCGAAAGAGTCGACGCCGACTCCAGGCACGATTAGTTCTATCAACTCCTGTTCGGGTGCGTTTAGTCATTCAAACCGTGATAAACTCCCGTCGTCGCTCGATTTGAAACCATTTGTCAGGCCAACCCTTGTTCCTTATCTATTAGTGCGACAGAAGCCACAAATGCAGGTCAAATATTCCTGCGTCTGACCTTTCTTATAACTCGCCTTATTTCCGCTTCGGCGAACTGGTCTAAAACAACGGTTGTCAAAGGCAGCCAATGAAACCTCTACCTGACAACATAACTGAGAGGCTGAGGGCGTGGAGTGACGGAAAAGCGGCGGAAGCCTCAGACGTCTTGATGAAGCTCGTTTATGACGAACTGCACCGGCAAGCGCATCGATATCTCAGGCGCGAACGCGCAGGACACACTCTGCAGACCACAGCTCTGGTGCATGAGGTCTATCTAAAAATCGTCAATCAGGAAAAAATCGCGTGGGAGAGTCGCTCGCATTTTTTTGCGATTGCTGCCAAGTTGATGCGTCAAATTTTGATTGATTATGCCAGGACAAAACACAGGGCCAAACGCGGCGGCGCGATGGATAAAGCGCCGCTGGAAAATGCCTTGACCATCCGTGTAAGCGAAACAAGTTTTGATTTACTGGCACTGGACGAAGTTTTGACGCGCCTCGCCGCCAAAGAAGAACACCTCGCCACGATTGTCGAACTCAGGTTTTTCAGCGGTTTGAGTATCGTAGAGACGGCGGAGGTCTTAGCTATTTCAGATTCAACCGTCAAACGGGATTGGCAAATGGCCAAAGCCTGGCTTCACCGCGAACTAACAAAGACAAATAGCAGACGTTGCTTAAGCACGGACTGAGATCTATGGGTAATTGGCAAAAGGTTAGAGAGGTTTTTGATGCCGCCCTGCGCCAGCAACCCGAAGAACGCGAGAGCTACATCAACGACACCTGCGGCCACGATAAGGACTTGCTGAAGGAAGTCGAATCGCTGTTTTCTTCGCTCACTAGGTGTGACAATTTTCTGGAAACGCCTGCCGTAGTGCACGTTGCAGATGTCATTGAATCCGACACAGGAAGTCTTGAACGAGGTACGCGCATTGGCCATTACGAAATCATCGAACAAATTGGTAGCGGAGGAATGGGCGAGGTTTACCTGGCCCAGGACCTAACGCTCGGTCGTCACATCGCAATCAAAACCCTGAACGAAGAATTTAAAAACGACGGGGCAAACCTCACGCGCTTCGTCGGCGAAGCCAAAGCCGCCTCTGCTTTGAACCATCCGAACATCCTCGTCATACACGAAATCGGCAAGAGCGAAATCGCGCATTACATCGTCAGCGAATTCATCGAGGGTAGAACTCTGCGCGAGATTTGCACCCAATCACATATGAGTTTGGGTGAAGTCTTGGACGTTTCGATTCAGATTGCCGATGCTCTTTGTGCTGCACACGGAGTGTCTCTCGTCCACCGTGACATCAAACCCGAGAATGTAATGGTTCGCCCAGACGGTTATGTCAAAGTTCTGGATTTCGGTTTGGCAAAACTTGTCACTGAAAGAAACAAACCGGTTCTCAGTTTCGGCGAATCAACCGTCGGCCGGAATCAAACAGGGAAAGGGCTGATCCTGGGAACTGTCAATTACATGTCTCCCGAACAGGCGAAAGGCGAAGAGCTTGACGAGCGGACGGATATTTTCAGTATCGGTGCGGTGATCTATGAAATGATCGCCGGAAAGACACCGTTTGGCGGTGAGTCGATGTCGGAAACTTTCGCCAATCTGATTAATGCCGAACCACAACCGCTTTCACACTTTGCTTCAAATGTGCCCTCCGAATTGCAGAGAATAGTTTCCAAAACTCTTCGGAAAAACAAAGACGAGCGTTATCAAACGATGAAAGGTTTGCTCGCGGATCTGAAGGATGTGCGAGAGAAATTGACGCTTGATCAAAAACTTGAAAGGACCCATTCACTCGACGATCACGTGCCCGAAATTTTACGCGCCACAACAGCAGACGCAACGCTGCAAACTGCCGAAACATCGCGCGGTTTTTCGCAGGAGATCAAACAGCATAAGCCGCTTGCAGCGTTTTGTTTGGTGATATTCCTGGCCGGCGGAGTCTTGATCGGGCTTTGGTATGCGGGACAAAAGAATATTGAACCGACCGCGCCGATTCTATCCGCGGTATTCTCTTCTGAAACACTCTCCACCAACGGAAAAATTGGTCATGCGGTCGTTTCGTCTGACGGCAAAAATGTGGTTTATATAAGTGGAATCAGAACCAACCAAAGCATCTGGCTCAGACAACTCGAATCGGCCAACAACATCGAGATAATTCCGGCGTCCGATGACGTGTATCGCGGGCTTGCGCTTTCGCCCGACGGGAATTCTCTTTATTTTGTTCGGCGTCCGAAAGATGCTGAAGAAGCGGCCATCTATCGTGTTTCGATTTTCGGCGGCATTCCGACCCAAATCATTGGCGAAGCGGGCGCTTGGCTGAATATCTCACCTGATGGCGAGAGAATTTCATTTGTCCGCGGTGATGGGCCGGAAGACCAAAATTGTTCCTTGTGGATCGCGGACGCAATGGACGGAAAGCACGAAAAACAGATCGCTTTACGCTCGCGCCCTATTCGCATCGGCGCCAGCGCATTTTCACCTGACGGCAAGTCGATTGCCTTTGCTGTTGGGCAATCGGACAACGCCAGCAATGAATTCGGCTTGAAGGAACTGAATATTGAAAGCGGAGTCGAACGTGAAATAACCGCACAGAAATTTTTCAACATTAAGCAGATAGCATGGCTGCCGAATCAAAGCGGATTGTTGCTAACAGCATCGGTTAATCCCGATAAAAATTTTCGCATCTGGCAAGTTTCCACTGCTTCGGGCGAGGCATCGCCGCTGACGAACGATTCAGAAACTTATTCGGCTTTGAGTTTGAATAAGGATGCGAGCGTTCTGGTTTCCACGAAGGTCAAAGCAGATTTCCGTTTGCAGCTTTTGAACACGAACAATCCATCTGTGAGGCGTGTTTTGGCAGACGCAAGGAGGGTTGCCTTCGCGCCGGACGGAAGAGTCATATTTTCATCTGCAATGTTTGGCAGCAGCCAAGACATTTGGAGCGTCAACGTCGACGGAAGTGGACAAAGACAGTTAACAAATGACGCGGCCGACGATTCTATGCCGACGGTTTCGCCTGACAATAATTCGATATTTTTTGTTTCAAACCGCACCGGCCAAGCCCAAGTTTGGCGAATGAACGCGGACGGAAGTAATCAAACCCAAATTACACAAAAGGAAGGCGGCTCTCCACTTTTCGTTTCGCCCAACGGGAAATGGATTTACTACCAGCACAGTTTGAATGCAAATCTCTGGCGTGCTTCATCCAAAGGCGGCGATGAGCGGTTGGTATTAGACAGAAGGAAGAGTTTTTTCGCCATCTCGCCTGACGGTATGCAGGCTGCTTTCTCCGAGATGCAGGGCGAAGAGAGAATCTTGACGATCGTCTCACTAACTGACGGACGACCAATCAAAACTTTCCGTTTGGGAGATCGTAAGGCCTATTTGCTTAATATAGCCTGGCTGCCTGACGGAAGAAATTTGGTGTACGTTCTCGCAAATAGAGAATATGAAAATAATACTCTCTGGCGGCAGTCACTTGACCGCGGACAGCCGCAGCAAATTACCGCTTTGGGTGATGAAATGATCGTAGCCTTCGCCATTGCGCCCGACGGAAAGAGTTTCGCCATTGTGCAGGGTGTTTGGCGGGGTGACGCAGTTTTATTGAGAGGTTTAAGATGAATCAGTGATGCAACGTGAATTCGTTAGGAACTTTATATCCGAAACCATTTGTGCTTAATCTGCGTAATCCGCGGATGTGAGCCAAACTTCTCCCCGCCTTCTCGGTCGCATCATCGCACTGCTGATTCTGCTCGTCATCGTGACCGGCATATTCGCGCAGGGCTTTGTAAGCGACCGGCTCATTGTCTCGGGCGATGCCGCCGCGACTGCTAGAAACATCCTGGCAAACCAGGGCCTTTACCGCTTGGCCTTCACCGTCTTTCTGGTTGAGATGGTGGCCCAGGTCACTAAGACCGCGCTTTGGTACGTTCTGCTGCGACCGGTGAACCGCAGCATCGCTTTGAGTGCTGCGTTCATCGACCTCGCCGGTGGTGTGATTAAGACCTTTGCCCGCGTTTTCTACATCGTTCCGCTGTGGGTGTTATTGCCCACAGCCGGTGGCGCATCACCGGTGTTACGCGGCTTCACGCCGGAACAGGTGGAATCAATCGCGCTCGTTCTTTTGCAGATAAATAGTAGAGGAGCAGCGGCGGCGCTCGCGTTCTTTGGCTTCTCGATAACCCTAAACGGGTATCTGATCTTCCGGTCAACCTTCATGCCTCGCTGGCTGGGCGTGCTGTCGATGATTTCCGGCCTGGGCTGGCTGACCTTTCTTTACCCGCCCCTCGGTTCGCGTGCGTTCCTGCCTGTCGTGCTGTTTGCTCTGTTGAGTTCGGCAGTGACCATCGTGTGGCTGCTATTCTTCGGAGTTAGGGAAGAGAAATGGAACGAGGGCGCGAAGGCTTAAAGGCTTCATATCGATGTTACCTTGCAACACTTGCGGGAAGCGCTTGTCTGGCTGCTTAGATTAAGATGTGAGGTCCAGTCATTTTTGTGTCAGTACCGTGATCCTTTACGGTTGCACGCGTCTTAATCTCAGTGTTGGGATCGTGATCCCGGGCGGCTGTCGATGTCTTAAAGCCCAATGGTCGAATACCAATCATCGTATTCGTCGCACCGACGCCGACAGATATGTCGGAATCAAGCGAAGAGAGATCCCAATGGTCATTGTCGCTGAACGTATTGCCGGTCGGAGAGAACGACAATTCGTTTCCGTTTTGATCGGTGATCACGCCCTTTAGAATTGAGAACGCATTCTGCGCGCGTCCGGAGAAGCGGTTGTTCGTCACCACAGTTCCACTGCAGTTCTGAAAGAGTTCTATGCCAGCAGCCCGAGTGCCGGGCAAAACCTCTTCGGGGATAGACATAGTGATGCTATTTCCGTCAATGACCGTCGCTGCGAGTGACTGAGAGACCGAATTGCACAGGAGTAGAATGCCGCCCGAATCGGGAGAGCTACACTCAATTGTGTTGCTGCTAATCTGCCACTTTCCCAAGCTTCCGCAGCGAATACCGTTAGCAAGAAAATCTGGCTCCAGTACACCTTTCGGACTCATCGTTATACGGTTACTTTCAATGATGCCGGATCGGCTATAGTCGCGGAACTCGATGCCGCGCCCCGTGACATTGCTAATGATATTGCCACTTATCCTGACGGTCGAAGTCGGCGAGCCGGCCTTATTAATCAATATGCCAAGTGTCCTGTCTGTTCTACCGTCTGTCGTGCCGTCTCCGATTTCGAACACATTCGAGTCGAGCGATATTTCGCCAGTTATATTTACATTGCCCGCCATTATAAAACCAACCGCAGTGTGAAAGTTCTGGCCAGGAGGCTGATCTGAAATAGGCGCTTGTATGGTGCAGTGTTTAATCAGCAAGCCAGGCGCCGCATTTAAGAGAATCGCTACTCTTAGGGAATTAATTAACTGAAGATCTTCAATAGTAACGGAAAACTTCGAGTTGATCTCGAAGGTAGGATGGAAGACCTCCTTGCCGCTTATGATTTGCTTCCATCCTCCACCATTGATAGTTGGCTTTACGCCGCAACTCACATCGCCGCGGATGTTGACTTGATGCGGAGCAGCTATCACCACATTCTTCCCACTGAAATCAAAAGCTCCTGTGAGTACGACGTCTCCATCTTGGATGATTGCCTCCTGAATTTTCATCGCATGCTGATCAGGTTTTATTGTACTTGCATCGAGCATCCTCATGATCTGATTTTCCTTTCAATTAATCTCTGCAATGCAAGCTATTTCTTGCAGCGGTCCGCGAACCTGTTTGTTTCGTCACGCTCTCGCCTGACGGTTATAACCTTGACTCACTTCCTATGGGCTATGACAACGCGAGCATGAAACGTTTCTAACGAAAGAGGGCCATGCAAGCGCTTGATGCGCTCGCTAAGCCCTCAACGTTAATGCTAACGAAATTGTGATCTACGTAATAAGTCGCCGACCTGTCTCAGCAACCAGGATTGCAGACAAATGGGCAGTTGGCACAAAGATTACACCAGCGCGGGTCTATTTCGCATTTGTCACAAATGTCACCGCAGGAATCACAGCATGGTGCTGTGGCTGCCTCGTTACCTCTGGCCGCGTGTGAAGTTGCAAACCCTAAACCTCCAAGAAGCACGACCAGGATTAAGAGTTTGCGCAGCAGCTTTGTCATTTCAGAACCCCCTTTTCCTTTTGTACTTGAACTTAGGCAACCCCCGGAAACATGGAAGACATGTCTTGCCTAACAATGTCTTCTCAACGATCGTATGTCAGGCTCATCTACTGGCGAGTGTCCTCTCGTTCAGCCGATGCAAGACCTCCGCTTCACCATCTGCACTCAGCTTCCCCACCCATGAGTTCGTGACGACGCCTTGATTATTAACCAGAATCAACGTGGGCGTGCCGTGGACTCCAATCGAATCAAGCCCTGCTTTTCTAACGTCCTCGATTGCCACGCCAAGATCGCCTAAGTATTTCTTGCTTTCGTCGAGATCCTGTGGCAACACAGCGAGCAAATGAATATCTCTGCGCCCAGCCGTCTCCCGTACAAGTCGCTGATAAAATGGGGCACTCTCCGAGCAGAAGCGACATCCTTTCTGAAGCGCGAGTAGAAGCGTCTGATTGTTCCCAGACCAATCCACATCGGGCAAAGAAACTTTGCTTCCCGCCGGAACTCGTCGATCAGGTGGTCCTTCTTTAGAAGGATTAGGTAATAAGTAGCTTTTAATTAAAACGAAGCTAAGCAGAACAGCCACAACAATGATCGCGACGTTAGCTAAGACTTCGAGCCTGTGAGTAATACTCTTGGTCATTTCTTACCTTAAGGTTGAGCGCAATGTTGGTAGCGAGGTACACGAACGGTATACCCGTGAGGAGCAGATGTCAATATCAAGATTTCATAGTGAATAACGCCATCCAGATCAATTCGTGCTTAGGTATTCGCGAGGAAATTTGAACGTTTTGGCTATCGCTAAGTGTTGAAGGAACTGGTGGCCAGGGACGGAATCGAACCGCCGACGCCGGCCTTTTCAGGGCCGCGCTCTACCAACTGAGCTACCTGGCCAGATGGTGGAAAAAGAGGGCGTAGTATAGGAAGAGGGCCGAATACTGTCAACTTGACGGGGAAATAGGCTTTTCAAGTGGACTCTGTAAAGACATTTGTCGGATTAGTCACAAAAAGTCGTTGACTGATTTCTTGCTGGGTGTATAATTCGGTGCGTTGCGGGTGGTGCTGATGCCCAAACGTCAGCGGGTCCTAAAAAGACGCCATCCAATTCAAAATTGATAGTGCCCGCCAGTGCCAGCTCGGCCGCCGATCGCGCCCCCCGCAGTCGCTACCTTCGAGCTGGCACAGCCATTTTAAATCCCCGTTCATCCGCGTAAATCCGCAGCCAGTCTTTCCGCCTCCCTATTCGCGGTCGCGATTGTCTCGATCTCGTCAATCGTCAACAGCTTCCGATCACGCATCACCAGTTGTCCATCGATGATTACCGTATCCACATCATCGGCTTCGGCGGAATAGACAAGCGCTGAAACCACATCTCGCGCAGGCGTCGTGTGCAAGCGATCCAATCTGACCACAGACAGATCAGCTCGTTTGCCAACCTCAATACTCCCGAGCTCAGCATCCAACCCGAGCGCCTTTGCACCATCGATCGTAGCCATGCGCAATACACGACTCGCGGGAAGCACCTCTGGACCATGCAAGACCTTTTGAAGCAACGCCGCAGTGCGCATTTCAGTGAACATGTCGAGACGGTTGTTGCATGGCGCACCGTCCGCGCCTAACGACACCGGAATCCCTTCCTCGAGCAGCTTTGCAATCGGCGCGATTCCAGAAGCGAGTTTCAGGTTTGATGAAGGACAGTGGACCACGTTGGTGCCTGTAGTTTTCAGCGTCTCGATCTCGTCCACGCTGAGATGCACACAATGAGCCAGCGCAACGTGCCGGCCAGTTATGCCAACACTGTCGAGATAGGCAATGTTGCGCAGACCACTCTCCTCCTGGACCAACTCACACTCCGTTCTATTCTCCGAAGCATGAGTATGAACCATCACACCGCGCTCGCGTGCGAGCTCTGCTACTTTCTCCAGCAACTCGCGAGTGCAACTGATCGCAAAGCGCGGTGCGAAACAGTACCTGATGCGACCGTTCGCCTTACCGTGCCACTCGTCGAGCAACGCAATCGATTCCGCGATCGACTCCAAAGTCTGCTCTTGCAAGGCAGGTGGGACTTCGGTGCCTTTGTCCATCATGCATTTGCCCACCGTGGCGCGAAATCCACTTTCGTCGACGACCTTGAAGACCTCGCCGGTATGATTCACCGTCTCCATCGTGAGCGCACACGTCGTACCGCCTTTGATAAGCTCGGCAATGCCCAGGCGAGCAGAAGCAGCAATCGATATGGCAGTGTGCGCCGCCTCCATGGGCCAGACGCGTTGCTTCAACCAATCGATCAAGGCGAGGTCATCGGCAGCGCCACGAAAGATCGTTTGGCAGAGATGAATGTGCGTTTGCACAAAACCTGGAATAACAGCACAGCCATCGCCATCGATCACAGTATCCGCTGTTTGTCCGGTGCCGCCGATCTCGGCAATAAGTGCATCGGTGATGAGGATGTCCGCACGCAGAATGGAACTGTGCTGGTCCATCGTCACGAGCGTTCCGTTTTTGATGAGGATTGATGACATTGCAAAGACAGTTTACGCCACAAAAAGGCACAAAAAGCACAAAAAATGAGCGGGCAGAAACCCTAATTAATCTTTTGTGCTTTTTGTGCCTTTTTGTGGCTGAAACTACTTCGTGGCCGCCTTCACATTCGAGGCCTCAGGCTCTTCACGAACAGGCAGACCCAACTTAATCTTTACGTCTCTTTCGATCTTGCGCAGCACCTCTGGATGATCTCTCAACGCCTGTTTCGCGTTTTCTCTTCCCTGGCCCAGCCGCTCGCCTTTGAAGGAAAACCACGCACCGCTCTTTTCCACGATTCGTTGAACTGTGGCGAGATCCAGCAGATCGCCTTCGCGCGAAATGCCTTCGCCATACATGATGTCAAACTCACACTCGCGGAAAGGCGGCGCGACCTTGTTCTTCGCAACTTTGACCTTGGTGCGATTACCAACCACGCGATCGCCATCTTTGATCGCTCCGATGCGACGGATATCGAGTCGCAGCGACGAGTAAAACTTGAGCGCACGACCGCCGGTGGTGGTCTCCGGATTACCAAACATCACACCAATCTTTTCGCGGATCTGATTGATGAAGATAAAGCACGTGTTTGACTGCGCCACAATCGCCGTGAGTTTGCGCAGCGCCTGCGACATCAAACGCGCCTGCAAGCCCGGCAACGAATCACCCATCTCGCCATCAAGCTCAGCGCGCGGCACCAACGCCGCCACCGAATCGATGACAATCACGTCGACTCCGTTCGATCGCACGAGTGCTTCGGCGATCTCCAGCGCCTGCTCACCGGAATCCGGTTGTGAGATCAGCAATTGGTCGATGTCGACCCCGAGCTTCGCGGCATAGTCAGCATCCATCGCATGCTCGGCGTCGATATATGCAGCCACGCCGCCGGCTCTTTGCGCCTCGGCGACTATGTGCAGCGCCAGCGTGGTTTTGCCGGAACTTTCTGGTCCATAAATCTCGACGATGCGTCCACGCGGAACTCCACCGACACCAACGGCCGCATCCAAACTGAGCGAGGTGGTCGAAATCGCCGGTATATCTGACACTTCGCGCTCACCCAGCCGCATGATCGATCCCTTGCCAAACTTCTTCTCAATATTCGCCAATGCGGCTTCCACTGCCTTACCGCGATCTGCGCTCATACGGTCATCTGCCATGGCATACATCTCTTTCTTCCGCTCCTCTTCTCAGAATCAGGTATTCCTTGAGCGAGCGGAGTATAACACAGTGTTTCACACCTGAAACAGTCTTTTTTTTTGGCACTGAGGGTGAGGTTTCTTAGGCAACGACCCTCGTGAGGTTCGCGTCATCGGTCGTGCACTTTAACAAAACCCGTCAATCCTGTAAATCCTGTAATCCTGTCAAAAATTCACCAATCCTCTCCACGAGATCCGGAGCACCATTAAGCCGCTCCATCTCAGCAACAATCGCCGACCCAACCACAACCGCATCAGCATAACGATGCACGTCCCTCACCTGCTGCGCGTTTGAAATACCAAACCCGACAGCAATCGGTAGCGACGAAAACTTTCTCATGCGATTAACCAACTTCTCCGCTTCCTCGCTCACATTCGCACGAACGCCGGTCACTCCCGCACGCGAAACAGCGTAGATGAATCCACTCGCATGCTCCGCCACTAACCTTAAGCGTTCATCAGTCGAAGTCGGCGCAACGAGAAAGATCATGTCCAACTCCTGGGCGCGTAATTCACATTGAAACTCACCAGCTTCCTCGGGAGTCAGATCGGTAACCAGAACACCATCGACACCGGCATCTCTCGCTGCTTTCGCGAGGCGCTGCAAGCCAAACTGAAGCAGCGGATTGTAGTAACTGAAGAGAATGATCGGCGTGTCGATCTGTTTTCTCGCGCGCGCCGCAGTTTCGAGCAGTTCCTCCAAACCAAACCCGTGCTTGAGCGCCCGTTCCGATGCGCGTTGAATGACTGGTCCATCAGCCATCGGATCGCTGAACGGCACACCGAGCTCGATCAACGTCGCGCCCGACTGAGCCAGTTTGACGAGTAGTTGTTCGGTAGACGCGAGATCCGGATCGCCGGCGGTAATGTAAGGAATAAACCCCTTCTTACCTTGCCGCCGCAGCGTGTTGAAAGCGTTTTCGATGCGTCCCAAGCGTTATGACTCCAACTGTTCGCGCACGGAATTAACGTCCTTATCACCGCGTCCGGAAAGGTTCACGATCATGAGTTGATCGCGCCGCATGTCTCTCGCGACTTTAATCGCCTGGGCCACGGCGTGTGCGGATTCGAGCGCCGGAATGATGCCCTCGAGTTTGGAAAGAAGTTGAAACGCTTCGAGTGCTTCGCTGTCAGAAACAGAAACGTATTCGACGCGATTCGAGTCGTGCAGAAACGCATGTTCCGGTCCGATCGACGGATAATCCAAGCCCGCTGAGATCGAGTGAGTGGTTGAGACCTGGCCGCGATCGTCCTGCAGAACGTAGCTCATCGTGCCTTGCAACACTCCCGGACGGCCACCTCCACTCGCGTTAAACCGAGCCGCATGTTGGCCCAACTCATTGCCTCTGCCGCCCGCTTCGACGCCGATCATCTTGATCGAGGCGTCAGTAAGAAATGGATGAAACAGTCCGATCGAATTCGAACCACCACCAACACAAGCAATCAAAACATCAGGCAGCCGGCCCTCGTGTTCCATAATCTGCCCGCGTGCTTCGCGCCCGATCACGCTTTGAAAGTCGCGCACCATCAGCGGGTATGGATGTGGACCAAGCGCGCTGCCGAGCAGGTAATAAGTGTCGCCCACATTAGTGACCCAGTCGCGCAACGCCTCGTTGATCGCGTCTTTGAGCGTGCGCGAGCCGGCGTTTACTTCGCGAACTTCCGCGCCGAGTAACTGCATGCGAAAGACATTCAACTCCTGGCGACGCATGTCTTCGGAGCCCATGTAGACCACGCAATTCAATCCGAAGAGCGCGCAGACGGTTGCAGTCGCGACACCATGCTGGCCCGCACCAGTCTCCGCGATGATGCGTTGTTTGTTCATGCGCCGGGCGAGCAACACCTGGCCCAACGAGTTGTTGATCTTGTGTGCGCCGGTGTGAAGAAGGTCTTCGCGTTTTAGATAAATCTTCGCGCCGCCGCAGTATTCGGTCAGTCGCGCAGCGTGGAAAAGAGGTGTGGCGCGGCCGGCGTAGTTGTGCAACAGGTCTTTGAGTTCCGACTGAAACGATTCATCGTCTTTGCTCGCGAGGTACGCCGCGGTCAACTCTTCGAGCGGCGCCATCAACGTCTCGGGCACAAACCTCCCGCCGTACTTCCCCCAGTGCCCGAGCGAATCCGGTTGTTGAGCTGAGAACGACATTTTTGTTCCTTTTGTGCCTCTTTGTGGCTACACGCCCGGCAACTTCTCCTGCAACAGCGGCGCTACCGACACTCGATCCCGACCCGAATTCTTCGACACGTAAAGCGCGCCATCACTTGCTGAGTAAAGCATTCTCTCAGAAGTGGCGTTCTCCGGACACCCGGCGACGCCGATACTAACCGTAACGCTGCCGACGCCTTCCACACGCTTTGCATCCAGCACCACTCGCAATCGCTCTGCTGCCGCAACTGCATGCTCGAGATCGACTCCCGCCAGCAGTAATCCAAACTCTTCTCCACCCAAACGCGCTGCTGTGTCGTTGTTACGCGAGACTTCACGCAACGTCTGCGCGATCTGCCGGATCACCATGTCGCCCACCGGATGTCCAAATTTATCATTGACTGACTTCAGATGATCGATATCAAGCATCAACAAAGCACACGGCACACGGTAACGACGCCAGCGTTCAACCTCGCGCGACAGGGCCACACGGAAGCGGCGACGATTCGCCAGACCCGTGAGCGAATCCAAATCCGCGTCGGCGCGCAATCGATCGATCTTCTGTCGCAGAAGCACCAACTGCTGAGTTCTTTCGATCAATAGATCCAGCTCGCCGGGTAACGAAAAGTAGTCGAAAGCGCCTTCGACCATGGCGGCACTTCTTAACGCGAGCGTCGAAGGTTCCGATCCGGTAAGGACAAGCGGAATTCCATCTTCCGACTGCGCCAGCAGCTTCGCCAGTTCTCTGACTTTCAATCCGCGAGTCGCAGTGTGAGCAATGACGACATGAGGGCGCGTTCGCGTCAGCGACACCATGGCGGCGGTGCCGTTCCGCACAGCAAAAATGTCAATGCCTTTCGAAGAAAGCGCCTCGACGAATTCGGGCTCTTTGTCGTTCGCCACCAACAGGACACGGCCTCGTGCCCGCTCGGAAGGCTTGGTAATCGGTTCTTTTTCAGGGCGCGGAGTCATAATCAGACCTGGAGAGGTCAACAAATCAAGCAAACTTGTTCGGGGAGGACAATCTGAAAGTTTCGGACTTTGGGGCAACACTTAGGATACTCCGTGACTGTAGGGAACCGTCAAGTTTCGCACCTCCTTGGAGTGCGGTGCCTTGGCACCGCTTTGGTCAGCGTCGGAATAACAAAGCGGTGCCAAGGCACCGCACTCCAAGGAGGCGCACAATCCACTACCTACTCCGGGCCGTCTGGATGAAGCTGCGCATGCGCTCGTGGTTCTTTTTGCCGGGGCTGTCTTCGAGCGCACTGCAAGCGTCAACTGCAAACGGGCGCACCGCTTCGATTGCTTCTGCGATGTTTTCCGGCGACAAGCCGCCGGCGAGAAATAGTTTCGGTACGAGTTGGTTTACCTGGCTCGCGATGGACCAGTCGAAGATGCGCCCGGTGCCGCCGCGGAGGTCGTTGTCTCTGGTGTCGAGCATGATTGCTGCCACTTCGTAGGCATGGACGAGGTGGGTATCGAAGTCTTGTGACACGGAAAGTGTTTTGATGACTTCGTGATCCGCTGCGAGTTCGCGGCAATACTCGGGAGACTCGTCACCGTGTAGTTGCACTGCTTTGAGACCGACTTCATCAGCGATTTTTGTTACAGATTGTGATTCCTCGTTTACGAAGACGCCGACCGTGAGAATCGAACTCGGAAGTTGTTGGACGATCGCGCGGGCATTCTCAGGAGAAATGTAGCGTGGGCTGGGTTTGTAGAAGTTGAACCCAAGCGCGCCGGCGCCCGCCGCTACTGCTGCAAGCGCGTCGTCGAGATTGGTTATGCCGCAGATCTTGACGAGTGTCATATTCGCAAAAAATTGTGCAACGCGTGTATAGGATTGTCGGCGCGCATCAAGGTTTCACCTATTAAGAAGCCGTGATATCCGGCGGCGCGGAGACGTTGTAAATCACTCGAATCGTTCAAGCCGCTTTCGCTAATCAACAACGCATCCGCGGGTGCTTCGCGCGCGAGCGAGAGCGACGCTTCAAGCGAGACTTCAAACGTGCGCAAGTCTCGATTGTTGACGCCGATCAAATTAGCCCCACACGCCGCGGCTCTTTTCATCTCATCGCTGGTGTGAATCTCGACGAGAGCGTCCATACCGAGTTCATCTTCGGCGAGCCGCCTCAAACTGAGCAGCGCGTCGTCATCAAGCGCAGCGACAATCAACAAGATCGCATCCGCGCCTGCCGCAGCCGACTCGTAAACCTGATACTCGTCGAAAACGAAATCTTTGCGCAGCACCGGCAAATCCACCGCCGCTTTCGCTTGCCGGAGATCGTCAAGAGATCCCGCGAAATAGTCTTCTTCCGTCAGCACTGAGATTCCGACGGCGCCACCGGCTTGATAACTCTGCACAACCTCGATCAGGTTTGCATCAGCGCGAATCGGTCCCTTCGACGGTGAGCGGCGCTTGAACTCCGCGACGATACTGATCGCGTCGGCGCGCAGCGCATTACGCAAGACGTGCGGCTTCGCGCCCACACGCACTTCGCGAGCGACGCGACGCATCTGCTCGATCGGAACGATCTCCTTCGACGCGGATACGCGTTTTTGCTTCGTCGCGATTATTTCCGAGAGCACGTTCATTTCTGAAAAAGAGTTCTCCCGCAAAGGCGCAAAGACGCAAAGGTCTCTTCTTTGCGCCTTTGCGCCTTTGCGGGATCAACCACTCGTTGCTTCTATCAACAACTCCAACCTCTCTTGCGCTGCGCCGCTGTCAATCGCCTCCGCTGCCGTTTTTGCAGCCTCGCGCAGATCGACCGCAGCCCCACCCAAAAACAGCGCCGCCGCTGCATTCATGATCACCAGCATCCGCGCCTCGTCGCGTCGCTTCCCGGTCAAAACGTCACTCACGATCCGCGCGTTCGCTTCCGCGTCTCCGCCACGCAAATGTTCGAGCGTCCCAGTCTCAAAACCAAAATCACTTGGCTCAATCTCAAAAGTCTTCACTCGATCATCCTGCGCCTCGGCAACGAACGTCTTTCCCGCCAACGTGATCTCATCCAAACCATCTTCACCATGGACCACCCACGCGCGCTCCGTCCCCAACTCAACCAGCACCTGCGCGAGTTTCTCCGCCAGATCCTTCCGCCAAACGCCGACAATCTGTCGTGGCGCGCCAGCCGGATTGCTCATTGGACCAAGCAGATTGAACGTCGTGTGAATCCCGAGCTGCCGTCGAATGCCTGCGACTCTTGCCGTCGCGCCGTGATAGAGCGGCGCAAACATGAAACAGATCCCGATCTCGTTTAGCGCGTTCTCTGACGCCAACGGTATCGCAGAAACATTGACGCCCAACGCGGTCAGCAGATCGGCGCTGCCTGCTTTACTACTCGCTGCGCGATTTCCATGTTTCGCGACCGGCAATCCTGCTCCGGCGATCACAAACGCTGCGGCTGTCGAGATGTTGAAGGTCTTGGCCCGACTCGATCCAGTTCCGGCAGTATCGATGAAACACGAGTGATTACAAACGAGGCGCACAGCCTGCGAGCGCAACCCTTCGGCCATCCCCGTCAACTCTTCAACCGTTTCACCTTTCGCTGCCAATGCCACCAACGCGCCTGCGATCTGCGCGTCCGTCGCTTCGGCGTCGAGCAAATTCTGAAGCAGCTCGAACGCCTCCTCGCGCGTGAGGTTTTCGCGACGAACCAGCCGCGCAAGAAATTCATTTAATCGATGTTCGGCCATTGCTAGAGTTTGAGGAAGTTGGCGAGCAGTTGCTTACCTTCGGACGTCAGGATCGACTCGGGATGAAACTGCACACCTTCGACTTTCAGTTCGCGATGACGCAAACCCATGATGATGTTGTTATTCGCCGTGACTGCCGAAACTTCGAGACACGCCGGCAGCGATCCTCTCTCAACGATCAGCGAGTGATAACGTCCTGCGAGAAAGCGGTTGGTCAAGCCGGCGAAGATCGTCTTACCATCATGCGAAACTTCAGACGCTTTGCCATGCATCAGCTCCGGCGCGCGTATAACCCTTCCGCCAAACGCCTGCCCGATCGCCTGATGGCCCAAACAGACACCGAGCAACGGTATCTTTCCTGAAAACTGTTCGATCACTTGCAGCGTTATGCCCGCATCGTCCGGCGTGCCTGGTCCAGGCGAAATAACGATCCTCTCCGGTCTTAGCTGGTTTTCAATCTCATCGATCGTGACGCGATCGTTTCGACGCACCTCGATCGTCTCACCAAGCTCGCCCAGATACTGAACGAGGTTGTAAGTGAACGAGTCGTAATTGTCGATTACCAGCAACATGTGATCTTTGTGCTTTGTACTTTGTGCTCGTAGTGATGCAGTTTGAATTAAGAGCAACTAACGCCGAAGGCGTTCGCTAATTTCAGCCCAGGGCTGGAGCGCAGCGACAACCCTGGGATTACAATGTCAAAGATTGTTTTGAACCCTGCAAGGGTTCGGCTATTGGCGAACGCTTTCAGCGTTTTGCCCCCCGTTCTCATTGGTGCCCCAGGGTTGTCGCTGCGCTCCAGCCCTGGGCTGAAATTAGCGAACGCCTTCGGCGTAGTTATTCCAAAATC